>Ga0208375_1000500_pt1 | contig 56558 bp, 54 predicted proteins | sample RifOxyD1_FD_184038 | JGI IMG/M metagenome (GOLD analysis project Ga0208375, IMG submission 184038) | Soil microbial communities from Rifle, Colorado - Rifle Oxygen_injection D1 (SPAdes) | ecosystem: Environmental > Terrestrial > Deep subsurface > Rock core/Sediment | place: Rifle, Colorado... | reverse complement strand
ACGCTGCGGAGTCCGCCGCCACTCCGCCGGCGGAGAAATCAAAAGCGAAACAGACCCGGCATATTCCTCAAAAGCTGAGAAGCGCCGTATGGAAGCGAGACCAGGGGCAATGCACTTTCATCAATAAGGAAATCGGGGTGCGCTGCGGCTCCAAATACCTTTTACAAATTCATCATCTGAAAGACTTTTCCTTGGGAGGTAAGCATACGCTCGATAACCTCACCCTGAGGTGCCGAAATCATAACCTGCATGCCGCAATTCAAACGTACGGGAGCTCGCTGATGAATCGATATCTGAGAGATTGAGCGAGAGTATCAGACGCGTGATTTCGGCTCATTCTCCCGAGTGATCCCCCTCGGTAGCGGTTTTCCCAGAACCACGCCAAAACGGCAACCCTCCTGGGATTTCGAGCGCCACAACCTAAAGAGCCCCGCACGCAACTGACATGCCGGGTATCCTCAAACCCGCCAAACGCACTTTCAACTGTCAAGACTTTAGACACTTCAAAAATCGCCGGTGCTGATTCTTGGTCTCTACTCGATTTGCTTCATTTTTGCGCTGAATTGCGCGATTTCGCGCTGGCACCCATATTGAAATACGTCCTTGTAAGGCGGTCATTCAAATGCGTACTCAGGTCACGATGCTGGTCTTCGTCTGCGCGATTTCTGCCGGTTGCGCGTCAACCCATACGGCGCGAAACCTCGCCAGCGAGCGGGATTTCAGGGAGGGAGAAAGAGTCTACAACAACGAGCTTGGCGGAGGATCCGTCATTGCTTATCTCGATCCCGAAAACATTATCGTGGATTTCGACCGCGTCGGAGAAACGACGCTTTCGGGGGCGCTGCTTCAAAAAAGGAAGTCCTGCACGGACCCGTTGCCCGGGCGAGCCAGTTTATGTGCCAATGAAAGGGCATTGGGGATGGATGCCGACGGCCGGGATTATACCGGCATGATCATCGAAGTATTCGATGGCCGGCCAGGCCATCCCTCGGAAGTGGTCGCGATCAAACGTGACCGCGGGTCCAAGAAGCCTCTTTACGTGGAACTCTACACCCAGTCCCTTTGGGCCTCAGGAGACTGTTACAAGGATCTCTTCTCAACCCAAAAAGCCTGCGTCGGCACGAAGGTGAAGTACGGCAGCGCGAAGGGGACCGTAAAAGAGGTGTTTGAGAACGGAACCCTTCATATTAACTTTTCCCGTGATACCGGAAACGCCCTTCTCCCGCTTCAGGCGGTTCAAATTATCTCGAAGCGCAGGACTGGATAAGCACGACAGATTTTGGCAGCTGCTCAGAGGTAACGCTCATTTACGTTCGACGTCTTCAGCTTTTCCGCGCGTTCCTGTTCTGACCTGGCCAGTGCCGTTGAGAGATAGCGCTCAGTATAGCTTGGAATAATCGTAACGATGTTCTTTCCTTTATTCTCCGGTCGCGCGGCAACACGAAGAGTGGCGACCAATGCCGCTCCCGAGCTGATCCCGGCGGGGATGCCCTCTTCCTTGATCAGTCTTCGGGCCATCGTAAACGCGTCTTCACTCGTGACCTTTTCGGTGCCATCGATCAAAGCGGTATTCAGGTTTTTCGGGATGAAGCCCGCTCCGATTCCCTGAATGCGATGGGCTCCGGGTTTCTCGCCCGAAATCACCGCCGACTCAGCGGGTTCGACCGCGATCATTTTTACAGTCGGTTTCTTTTCCTTGAGCACTTCGCCGACTCCGGTCAGCGTCCCCCCCGTCCCGACGCCGGTAACAACGATATCGACGGTTCCGTCGGTATCACGCCAGATCTCAAGTGCCGTCGTCTCGCGATGGATTTGAGGATTGAGCGGATTGTCGAATTGCGACGGCATGTAGGTCAGCCGATCGGTCTCGACTATTTCGCGAGCCTTGGCGATCGCTCCCCGCATGCCGAGCGCCCCCGGTGTAAGAATCAGGTCGGCACCGAGGAGGAGAAGAAGCGTTCGCCGCTCCATGGACATCGTGTCCGGCATCGTGAGGGTGAGCGGGTATCCTTTGGCGGCACAGACAAAAGCGAGTGCGATGCCGGTATTTCCGCTCGTGGGTTCGACTACTCTCATTCCGGGCGTCAGGAGTCCGCTTCTCTCGGCGCCCTCGATCATGCTCTGGCCGATCCGGTCTTTTACTGATCCGAGTGGATTGAAAAATTCCAATTTGAGCCAGATTGTTGCCGGCGAGTCCCGGTCGATTCTTTGCATTCGAACGAGGGGGGTGAAACCGATGGTCTTCGTGATTTCGACAAATGTTTTCATGCGGTATTCTCTTAGCACCGGTCAATGAGTTGGTCACGGCCGGGCCGGTCACGAGGGGAGATCATGACGCTCAAGGTTATCCGATCCGAACTGAGAGCCAGTGCGGATCGCGAAAAAGCCAAGTTTCTGCAACGGTTTTTCAAATGCGGTCCGGGGGGGTACGCCGAAGGGGATCGTTTTATCGGTGTTACCGTCCCGAATATTCGAAAACTGGTGCGGAAATATCGCGAATTCCCGTTTATCGGCATTGTCCGGCTCCTTGAATCCCCGATTCATGAAGAGCGCCTGCTTGCCCTTCTCATTCTTACGGATCGGATGAAGAAAGCTCAAACCCGGGATCGAAAAAATATTTTTGAAATTTACCTGAAATATCTGAAACACGTGAACAACTGGGATTTGGTCGACCTGAGCGCGGGCCCGATTGTCGGGTTGTATTTGCTCGAACGGCCTGGCGGCATTCAGGAGAGCGGGCAAAGGCTCCTGGATCGTCTCGCTTCGTCCCGCCGGATGTGGGATCGACGGATTGCGATCATGTCGACGTTTTATTTTATTCGTAATGGAAGTTTTTCCGCTACTCTTCGGCTCGCTCGGGCTCTCCTGGATGACGAAGAAGATCTGATTCATAAGGCCGTCGGTTGGATGCTTCGCGAAGTTGGTAAGCGGGAGCTAGAAACGGAAGAGGCATTTCTCAGGAAATACCGCCGAAGAATGCCCCGGACCATGTTGCGTTATTCGATCGAGCGTTTCCCTGAAAAGAAACGAAAATTTTTTTTGCATGGAACCGGTTCTGATAAAATACAAAAAATGGTGGGATCCGACCCATGAAGATACGAATCAATCAATTTCTCGAAGGAGGGGGCGTCCAGATTCCGCCGGCGGATTACTGGGTTAGTCTTCGTCCTGATCTCAGTGAGATTACTCTTTCCGCGGGGGGGCGGGACATTCGGGTGAAGGCTGTCAAGCGTCGCCAGGTAGGCCGTAAAAGGACCTTGGATGTTCAGTATTATAAGGGCGGCGGAACGCAGTGGACTCTCGTCGTGAGCACACCGAAGCATGGGGAATGGATCGCGCTCCTTGAAGCGATTTAATGAAGTCATCTGATTTGCGTTGCGATGCGTCAATGTCTCTGATATAGCTCCGCAATAACGGGAGCCACCCGAGGAGCAATGATGCGAAATTCAGCTACCGCAGCGATCGCTTTAACGACGCTTTTATTGGCGGGTCTTTATGGCGGAAATGTTTATAGCTATCCGGGTGAGCCACGTTGTTCTGATGGGTACAGAGCTGATAGTTACGGGCGAGGGGTCGAGGCTGGTTTTAAGGGGATCGATAACCTTCGCCCGCGTCATTCACATGAGGAGTGCTACCTAAGAGGCGTCCGTAAAGGCGTGACTCTTCGTCATGAGACGCAGATCTTCGATTGCGAAGGCGACTTTGAAGACGGTTATGGAGAGGGCTTCAAGGCCTCTCCCCTGAGTGCGGGCACGGCCTGTTACACCGGCGGCTATAGCGCGGGCAACGCAGCTCTCCGGGTGGGTGCCCGGGAAGGCGCACGGGAGCTGGTCGGGGACGAGTGTGTCGATGCTTTTCAAAAAGGTTACGAAGATTCCATGACAGGTCAGGTGGCTACGATTCCGCTGACCAATCCTGAAGCGACTTGCTACCGTGCGGGGTATTACGACGCACGTCGCTGACAACCTGCGCCAGTCCCTAACAATCTGAGCTTGCTTCTCCCCCCATCGGGCGGCAGAATGTCTTTTCGTAATGATCATAATGGTCACAAGGGGGGCTAACGTATGAAGCGTTTGTTATTTGCTGCCGCTATCGCGGCGATGGTTCTTTCGACAGGCTGTAAACCGAAATGGATAGATCACGTGGCTTTCAAGCCATCCGACGATTTCAAGACCGCCCGGGTCTCACTCGTTTTCAAAGACAACATTCAGACCAATATGGCAGGCGTGTTCCAGATTAAGGATTACGGATATATTTTCGTCAATCCTTACACTCCGGCGCAACGCTTTGAAGTCGGCTTTGATCTTAACCTGGACATCGTTACCGATCAGGAATACGTCAGCATCACTCCTACCGAGTATCTGCCTAACGGCGTGCCGCTCGGGGTCGGGTATCCGCTGGTTGAACTTCGCTCGTCAGAGCCGATCAGCACCAGCTTCGATGCCTTCGGCTATATTGATGTCTCGCATGCGAAATGGCTCGGCGTCGCGACGATGTTCAAGTTCCTCAATGACGAATACTTTCCGCAAGGTTTGACGATCAGTCAGGTGTTCGAGGTCGATGCGGCGAACAGGCCTGCGGTGATCGCAAGCGTTTTCGGGCCGACCCTGAACGCGGATGGAACTCTTAAGCGGGCGGGCGGAATCGCTCTTCTGGCCAATGTTCGCCAGCTGATCGAGCAGAACAGGGTGAGCCCCGGCAGAGAATCGAAGTTTTTCCCGAAGGGAAAACTGCATTTAAGCGGTCCGGCGGCCTCGAAGTACGAAGGTCGTATCGACAAATTGCTGAAGATCGAAAAGAAACTCATGAAGGGCTTCAACTCCCAGAACTGAGCCAACGATCGATCTGTTCATGCTTAAATAAAGGGGGGAGGCTTTGGGCCTTTCCCCTTTTTCTTTTTTGAGTGTATTAAGATTCCCTAGCGGAGCCCCTCCAATGCCTGCTTCAGCGATTTCACAGAAACTCCTTTTCTCGGCAAGAGAGCGTCTGAGCCCGTATCTCCGGAGCACGCCTCTTGTCCCTGCCTCGTTCGTCGAGGGCCCTCTCTGGCTGAAGCTCGAAACGCAGCAGCCGACCGGTTCTTTCAAAATTCGTCCCGCTTTGAACGGAGTTCTTGCCCACGAACAAACGGCACGAAAGCAGGGGATCATCGCTTCTTCTTCGGGAAATTTCGCCCAAGCCGTCGCATATGCCGCGAAACGCTTGGGCTGTCACGCTCAGATCGTGATGATGCAGTCGACGTCCGAATATAAAATTTCCCGGACACGGGATTTGGGGGCCGAGATCGTCCTTTGTGGGGCGAGCTTTCAGGAACGATGGGATACGACTTACCGGCTCCAAAGAGAAACAGGGCGTCTTTTGCTCCATCCTTACGATTCCCCTGAAACGATTTGTGGCGATGCGACGTTGGGGCTGGAACTCTTGGAGCAGCTTCCGGGGGAATTTACCTGTGTCGTGCCAGTAAGCGGTGGAGGTCTCCTTGCGGGGATCGCGCTCGCCGTTAAAACTGCTCGTCCGGGGTGTCGCATGATTGGAGTACAACCTGAGGCCAACCCCTCGATGAAACGGGCTCTGGAATCGGGAGCGCGCGCGGAAGTGTCCGTCGATCCGTCAATTGCCGATGCGTTAGTCGCGATTCAGCCAGGAGAGCTTCCGTTCGAAATCGCTCGGAAGTACGTTGATGAAGTCGTTCTGGTCACCGAGGCTGAAATTGTTGAAGCGCTCCGCGTCTTGACGCAGGAGCAGAAGTTGGTGGTCGAGCCGGGTGCGGCGGTTACGGTCGCGGCATTTCTTTCGGGCAGAATTTCGACGCGGCATATGGACACGGTCTGCGTCCTAAGTGGCGGAAACATTCAGCCTGAAAACCTGCTTCGGCTTGCCTTTGGAACTCGTCCTCTGCTAAACCGAGTCCCATGAAAACCCTGTCCTACTTCTTCTGGGGAATTGTCGCGGCCATCGCTATCGTTCTTATCCTTGGGATTCGCGCCGCGATCGTGGCTCGCAAACCCGAACCCACGATTGCTCCACGGAGCATACCGACTCCGGCAGAGCTGCCTCAAAGTACTCAGAGCCCAACTCAGAGCCCGACCGGGCGGTGAGTAGTTCATCCATCCTTGGGTCCACCGTCCACTCCGCCTACCTAGCGGCCCACATCGGGCGCCTTTCATCAACGGCAAGTCGGCCGATGTGTCTCAACCCGACCAGTTGACATTTGATAATCAACTGATATTGTTTATAACATGCTTTTACCTCCGTATGAGTTGAACCAAAAAATACGTTTGATCCGAGTATTCGCCGGTCTGAATCAGGCCGACATGGCCCAGCTTCTGGGGATGACCCAAAGCTGGGTTTCAAAGGTCGAGGCTGGCATGGGAGATCTGACGGTCGCGCATCTCAATATTATTCGGAAAAAATTTGAGATCAGCGCTGACGCGATCATCGATGGAACGATTCCGTACTCCCAGATCTCGAAAACGTTTAATGCGCCTTTGAAATTGCCCAAAAAATACACCCACGGCGCGAACTGCCGGGTTCGGCTGCTCTATGGGTTTGTTTCGCTGTTCGAGGAACGGCTCGGTATCGACGCGACTTTGAAGTTTTTCCGCTCCAAAGGGATTGCGCCTGAAGTTCTGGCCGATCCTGATCTGCGGGTTAGCATGGCGATGGTTCTGGATTTCATGTCCTTCGGTATGAAGACGAACCTCCTCACGGAGGAGGGTGCCTGGGAGAAGATCGCGCGATGCAACATTGTTTCCTTGCTCGATTCCGGATCTGGCTTCACGCAGGGGTCGCCTAAAGAAGCTTTCGCGAGAGTTGGCGAGATCAGTCGGCGCTATACCACTGATTTCAACTATCAGATCATCTCGGTCACTGACCGATCTGCCGACATCTATGCCGATCACGTGCGTTTACAGAAATGGCTTGGTTCCAATAACTCTGCCTTCGGGTCGGCGCTTGGGTCCTACCACAAGGCGGTTCTCGAAGCGCTTGGCCGGCTTGATTTTAAAGGGATGGTCCAGGTGAACACGTTGCCTCAGGCTCCGGAGCACTGCGGTTTTGCCTATCGCGCGACTTGGAATTGATTCGGATCCTCACGGCAATCTTGCGTAAATTCGAAAACTATTGAACAGTGGCTCGGCATGAAAAAAATTCTGACGCTGTTCGGTTTGGCCAGTCTTCTCTGTTCCGGAACTCTTGCCGACGAGGGGATGTGGACGTTCAACGGGTTTCCTTCGGACCAGGTTAAGGAGAAGTACGGTTTTACGCCGGATACGGAGTGGCTCGAGCACGTGCGGCTTTCGTCGGTGCGGCTTGCGGAGGGCTGTTCGGGAAGTTTTGTTTCACCGGATGGATTGGTTATGACCAATCATCATTGCGCTCACTCGTGTATCGAGCAGCTCTCCACGGCCGCGCGGGACTATGTCGCAGCGGGGTTTTATGCAAAGACCCTGGTCGAGGAGGTCCGGTGTCCCGAAATCGAAATCAATCAGCTCACGAAGATCACGGACGTTACCGCGCGAGTTGCGGCGGTAACTAAGGGACTCAAGGAAAAGGAGTATAACGACGCGCTCAAGGCGGAAATGTCGAAGCTTGAAAAAGAGTGCGCCGAGGGGACGGAGATCCGCTGCGATGTTGTTTCGCTCTACCACGGCGGCAAATACGACCTTTATCGCTACAAGCGTTTTCAGGATGTCCGGTTGGTTTTTGCCCCTGAATTCGCCATTGCCTTCTTCGGGGGGGATCCGGACAACTTCATGTTCCCTCGATATGATCTCGATCTCGCTTTTCTCCGAGTCTATGAAAACGATCAGCCGGTCCGCTTGAAACACTATTTCAAATGGTCGGGGGAAGGGGCCAAGAACGGCGATCTGGTGTTTGTTTCGGGACATCCCGGTGGGAGTTCCCGCCTCCTTACGGTCGCCGAACTGGAATTCGAACGGGATTTTTTTCTCGTGAAACGGCAACTCTATCAGGCCGAGCTTCGGGGCCTGCTCACCGAATTTCAGAATCGCGGCGCTGAGCAGAAGCGGTATTCGAATGGGTTGCTTTTCGGCATCGAAAACAGCCTCAAAGCCCGCCGGGGCATGCACGAACGGCTGCTCGACAAAAGGTTTTTCGCGATGAAGGTCGCCAGTGAAAAAGCCTTTCGCCGAAACATCAACTCAAATCCGGAATGGCGAAAAGCATACGGCGGCGCGTGGGACGCGATCGCCGGCGCTCAGGGTGAATTAAAGAAAATCTGGGCACCCTTGACCTACTTGGAAAATGGACGTGGTTTTTCGTCCACCTTATTTCATATCGCGCGGACACTGGTCAGGTCGGCGGCTGAATTGCCGAAGGCAAACGAAAAGCGCCTGCGCGAGTACGCCGATTCCAATCTTCCGGCGGTCCGACAGAACTTGTTCAGCGCGGCTCCGATCTACGACGATCTCGAGATTGAGACGCTGACGTTTTCGTTAACCAAGCTTCGGGAGGAGCTGGGGGTCGATGATCCGCGCGTACGGAAAGTGCTTGGGACCTTTTCTCCGCGTGAACTCGCGGTATCGCTGATCAAAGGCACGAAACTTCGAAACGTCGAGCTCAGGAAGTCGCTCTTTGAGGGGGGGCAGGCCGCGATTGAAAAGTCAGACGATCCGATGGTTGTTTTGGCGCGCAAAATCGATACGGATGCGCGGCAGATCAGGACGCGTTACGAAGATTCGATCGAGTCCGTCATCAAGAAAAACAATGAGCTGATTGCAAGGGCCCAGTTCGCCGTTTATGGCGCGAGTATCTATCCCGATGCGACCTTCACGCTCCGGCTGACCTATGGTCAGGTCAAGGGGTATAAGGACGCGAGGAGCGGCAAGGAAATTCAACCGCTCACGAGAATCGCCGGGGCTTTCGAACGCAATACCGGGCGCGATCCCTTCGCGCTTCCGGCCTCCTGGATAAAAGCGAAAGATCGTTTGGATCTCAACACGCCCATGAACTTTTGCACGACGAACGACATTATCGGCGGTAATTCGGGTTCGCCCGTCATCAACCGAAACGCCGAAATCGTCGGACTCGTGTTTGACGGGAACATCGAATCGTTGGGCGGGGAATATGGTTTTGATCCTGCCGTAAACAGAGCTGTCGCCGTCCACGGCTCCGCGATAGAGGAAGCGCTGAGAAAAATCTATCATGCGGAAAGACTCGTGACGGAATTAAAGCCCCGCTAGCCGCCAGCTGTTTGGGTCCTACGCGAGCTTTGCCCCTGAGGTATTATTGCTGATGATCTCGATGTGAAAGACGCCGTCCGCGGTTTCAAAAGGGATCACGATGCATGCTCCCGCGCCGAAATGCTTGATCTGGTGGTCCTTGCCCCACACACACGACGGGATCGCCTGCTGGATCTTGTAGCCAAGTGTGTTCAGCTCGATTTTCGATTGGCCCAGGATGATATTCGAGAGCTCGCCCGCGAGATCGACAATCTCGGGCGTGATAGCGGTATAGGTCTGGCCGAGCATCCCCGATGCAAGCTTCAGGAAGATCTTTTCCGGAAAGCTGATCGCGAGCGTTCCGTTGAATGTTTCTGAGGTGATCCCGATAATGCCGCTCAAATCGCCCAGCAGCATCGGATCCGTCGGCTTTTTCAGGAAAGGTTTTTGGGGCGTGGTCGCGATCGAACACTGCACGTTCAGGACCTTCTGGGTCGCCGTGACAAAGGGGTTGATGAAGTTCACATCGAATTCTTTCTGCTTGGCAAGTCCGAATTCGACGAGAGCGGCCCGTAAGCTGGTGCGTACGGGGAGGAGCCGGTCGAGACCGTTTCGCTTGATCGCTTCGCGGATGCTGTCGTTGACGTTGATCAGGCAGATCTTCCCGTTGAGTTCTTTGAGTTTTTTGTAAATCTGGGCCAGACCACGCAGAAATTGCGTGTTCATGTCGCCGCAGGCTTCGCATTGTACGACGAGATACTTAATGCCGTTACCTTTCAACCGACTCTCGAATTGCGCGTCAACCGTCGGGCGTTCCGCGCCGTTGCAATCGCCCTTGAGGGTCAGGATCTGGTATTCGTCTTGTTGAGTAAATTCAAGCGCCATGGGCCGCCTCCTTGGAACTCAGCGCCCGGTTCACCTCATCGAGCAGGTCCTTGGGCGAAAACGGCTTCGTTAAATATCCGGATATCCCCTTTTTGCGGCAGGCTTCCATCTGCTCCGGAAGGCTTTCGGCGGTTATCATAATGACGAACGGCAGTTCTTGAAATTGCGGAATAGACCGGATATTCGACAGCACCTCGTAGCCGGTTTCTTCCGGCAGCATCCAATCCAGAGTCACGAGGTGAATGGGATCGTCGAGCAGGGCTCGTTCTTGGATGATGGTTTCCGCTTCGGCTCCGGTTGCGGCCTCGTGAAAAACGGAATCTGGAAGTGTATCAAGGTAGCGCCGGATAATCCTGCGCATGGTTCCCGAGTCGTCTACGATAAGGATATTCCGTTTCATATTGCCAGTTCCTGAGCTGATCGCGTTGGGTTAGTTTTCAATTATGCAGACGAGATGCTCTTCGTCCAAGAGGATGCGCCTTGCGTCATCAGATTTTTTACAGATTAAAGCCGACCAAACTACCTAAAAATAGGCCGCCGATCTGTGATTCAGCGAGTGAGCCCTTGAGATATGCGAGTTCACTTCGAAGCATGAGGCCAAGAATGCTGTATTGATAACCAAGCGAAATCCCGTATTGCATCGTGCTTGCTGAGGTCGGATTGAGTGCGGTCGCGGGAAGTGACTTGACGCCAGGTTGAGCTGAAGCAGCTGGTACCTGCATTCCTGACAGACTTGCGAATCCGAGAAATGGACTCAACGAGAAAAGATGCCTGTCCCAGACGCGATATCCCAGTGGGAAGGCCAGGTCGCCCAGAAAATAGGTCACCTCAGAGCCGAGAAGCAGGCCTGTCGAGGCAGCGATCGCGGCAGAAAAGTTCCTGGCTTTGGCCGATGTCTCGGGGACCCCGGACACCTGATACTTGAACCTGAAGAGAAGCGGCGCATACGGCTGCATCCGGACGCCGATATCGATCCGGTCGTTCACGGCTGCCATGAATCCGAAGCCGAAATTGGCGAACGAACTCTGGAGCTGCGGTTTCGGTGGTTCCGTGCTTTCAGGGTCTGGCGTCGACATCGTGGGCGGCGCATTCAGGTCCGCTCCCGATTGGATGCCGATCAGTTCGAGTCTGCCGATTCCGGCGCTCCCGCGCGCCTCGGGAGTTTCAAGGTGAGTTGCCGGAAGATAGTAGTGAGCGCACCCCGAGAGACTCGCCGCGAGCACGGCCAGCCAGCCGTATCCGATCACCGTGAGCTCAGAGCGAAAAGCCGGCCGCATCCGCGTCAGCTTTAAATCCCTTCACGGTTTCGAGGCTGAGAAGTGTCAGGTCCTTTCCGAACCCGGGAACTTTTTTGATCAGATCCGCGGGGGCAGTGATGATTTGGCATCCGAGCTGGTCAGCCTGGACGATATTGAACGCCTCGCGCGTGCTCGCCCAAAGAAGCTCGATGTTTTTGTCCGTTGAACGGCAGATTTCGACGGCCGCCATCATGATCGGAACGGGATCATGGCCAACGTCGCCTGTGCGGCCTGAAAAAACGGAAACGATCGAAGGAGCTCCACCGCGAAGCGCCTGGCAGGTTTCCCATATCTGCTGAATCGTATAAATAGCAGTCACGTTCAGCTTAACGCCGCGATGACTGAGTTCCTGGATAAGCGGGATACTGGTCTCGCCTTTGGAGTTCGTGATCGGAATTTTAACGTAGACGTTCTTTCCCCATTCCGCGATTTCGAGAGCCTGGCGTTTCATCTCGGAAGCCTCATCCGCGAAAACTTCAAAAGAGATCGGTTTATTGGGGATCAATGCGATGATTTCTTTGCTGTAGGCGCGGTAGTCCTTTACGCCCGCTTTTTTCATCAAGCTCGGGTTGGTCGTAAAACCACTGACCAGGGGGTTGGAGGCCATTTCGAGCATTTGCGCGCGATCGGCGCCATCGAGAAAAATCTTTATTTTCAACATGATTAGCTCCTCAGATAATTTGATCTATTGAGCTTAACGTCATTCGACCCAAAACTCTAGAGTGAGCTCCTCGTTAGGCATGTTGCCTGAGGGGGCCCAATGGAAGCTAAACACTCAACTATGACATACCGGACAACTTTTAGATCTAACCGCTTGACAGTGCAGCGCCTTTAAGGCAATTTCCTGCGTCTATGTACGCAGTCATTGAAACAGGTGGTAAGCAGTATCGTGTGCAACCCGGTGATATCTTTCAGGTTGAAAAGCTTGATGGCGATATCGGAGCGGCTGTCACATTCAACAACATTTTGTTGCTCAGCAAAGCCTCCGGCGATAGCGCGCAAATTTGGTTAGGTAAACCGCTCGTCAATGGTGCGGTTGTGAAAGCCGAAATTGTTGGACAAGGCCGTGGCGAAAAACTTACGTTAGTGAAAATGAAACGGCGCAAGCAGTATCGCCGCACGCAAGGTCATCGTCAGTTTTACACGCAGCTGATTGTTACTGATGTCGATAACGGTGCCGGTGAACGGCTCGTCATTTCTGCGGATGACAAGAAGGCGCGCTTGAGCAAGTTCCAGAGCCACCTGAAACCGAAAGGTCAGGGCTACACAGCTCCCACGCTCGGCTCGCGCAAGCGCCTTGCCGCTGCTAAAAGGACCGAGAAGGCTGCTGCGAAATAAAGGTTAGGGGTTTGAGTCATGGCACATAAAAAAGCTGGTGGTAGTTCCAAAAACGGTCGCGAAAGTAACCCGAAAATGCGGGGCGTGAAACGTTACGGCGGTCAGAAAGTCAATGCCGGTGAAATCCTTGTTCGCCAGGTTGGGACTCGTTTTCATCCGGGCCGCAACGTCGGTCTGGGCCGTGATTTCACTCTGTACGCAATGATTGAGGGCGTGGTGACTTTTGAGCGCTTCGATCGCAAGCGTAAGCAAGTTTCGGTTTATCCCGGCACGGCCGCCTAATATCCAGCTCTGCTTCAGCGCAACGTCTCGAGAGGCTTTAGGCAGTTTGTAAAGCTGAATTACAAGAGGGTGCGCTTCCATGAGATTTATAGACGAAGCTACGATACGCATTTCCGCCGGCCACGGCGGCCCTGGATGCGTCAGTTTCAGGCGTGAGACTTTCATTCCTCGCGGTGGTCCTGACGGGGGCGATGGCGGGGACGGCGGAGACGTCGTCGTCGTGGCTTCCAAACAGCTCAGCACTCTCCAGGACTTTCGATTCAAACGCGTTTACCAGGCACCGAACGGGATGCCCGGTTCGGGTGCGAATAAGGCCGGCAAAGACGGAGAGAATGTCGTCCTTCGTGTTCCAATCGGAACGTTGATTCGAGATGCCCTAACCAAGGAACTGCTCGTTGATTTTTCACACGATGGGCAGGAATGGATCGCCTGCAAAGGCGGACGCGGCGGCAAGGGTAACGCTCATTTCACCACCTCGACGTTTCAGGCGCCCAAGTTCGCGCAACCAGGAGAAGAGGGTGAAGCGCGGGAAATAGCGCTGGAGTTGAAACTTCTCGCGGATGTCGGGATTATCGGATTTCCAAATGCCGGAAAGTCCACCCTCATTTCTCGAATGAGCGCGGCTCGGCCGAAGATCGCTGACTACCCGTTTACGACGCTTACCCCCAATCTCGGAGTGGTTTCGCTCGGCGATGAAAGTTTTGTTCTGGCTGACGTCCCGGGACTGGTCGAAGGAGCTCATCGTGGTGTCGGGCTTGGACACAAGTTTCTCCGGCATATCGAGCGAACAAGATTATTCCTGCATCTCCTCGACGGGACCAAAATCCTCGAAGATGCGACGGTTCCGGATTACGAAGGATCTCCCGAAGCGGAAAGGGGAAGCCGGGTTACCCAGGCTTTGATCGACCGTTATTCCATCATTCGCAACGAACTCAGGCTTTTTAACGAGAAACTCCTGCATAAGCCGGAGATTCTCGTCATCAACAAGCTTGACGTGCTCGAGTCGGATCCCGTTCTCGTGAAAAGCGTTCGTAAAGGTTTGCGTGATGCAATCGCATCGATCCGCGGTACTCACCCCGAGCCCGAGGAGCCGTATATTATTTCGGCGGTAAGTGGAGCCGGAGTCGCGGAGCTTCTTTCGGTCATTCAGGTGAAGTTACGAGACTACCGGATCAGTTCGGAAGAGCGTGAAATCCCGCTGCCGGACGATGAGGGAATTCGGACTTGAGCTTTGCACGAGCTTCAGCTTCCGGTAAAATCGCGAGCCTCAGGTGGGACGAGGTGACGGCGCTTTTCGGGGGGACATTCGATCCTCCTCACATAGGACATCGTGAAGCGGTCCGGGGCCTGTTTTCGAACCCTGGCGTAAGAAGAGTGCTGATATTGCCCTCGCCCTCGCCACCCCATAAACCGTGCTTCGCTTCTTTCGAAGACCGGGTGAAGATGGTTCGGCTTTGCTTCGGTTCGACTCCGGCGGATTCGTTCAGTTACGATGTTGAGGTCGATCTCAGCGAGTTTGAACGTGCCCGGCTAAACCCGGGCGTTCCGGCCTATACCCACGAGACGCTCCAGGCGCTGCGGCGGAATATCCCGCAACTTGCTTTCGTTGTCGGTGCCGATCAGCTTCAGATGCTGTCGACTTGGTACCGTTTTCCCAGCCTGCTGTCGCTCTCGCATTGGATAGTCCTTGCAAGACGCCCCAACGGAATTTCAATAGCCCTGAAAACCTTGCAGGAGTGGGAAGCGAGCGGAGTATGCAGGCGGCTGGGTTCGGCAGGACTGGACGGGGAGTGGCAGCTCCTGAAGGGGGCTGCTTTCATGAAGCTGGTTTCCACGGAAGCCCCTGACCTCTCTTCTACGCTCATCCGAGAGGTCATTGGGCGTAACGGCGAGCCCCCGGTCGGGGCGCTTTTGCCGGAAGTAGCGAGCTATTTGAAGGAGCGGCGGCTCTATGGTAGCAATGCGGAGGCATCGGGTTCCTCTTCAAAAGGAGAAGTGAAGTAATGACGGACGAACAAAAAGAGTCGCAAACGTCCCGAGCGGCGGTTTCGGATCCTTCGCGCGATAAGGCCTTGATTTGCGCTCGAGCCGCTATTGACAAAAAAGCCGAGAACATCCGGGTTTTAAATCTGACCGATCTTTCAGGATTTACGGACTACTTTGTAATCTGCAGTGCTCTTTCAGACCGGCAGGTTCAGGCGATAGCCGATTCCGTTGAATATGTCATGGCGTCGTCCGGTTTCGAGCTCATTTCGGCCGAAGGGTATGCCGAGGGACGATGGGTCCTGATGGACTTTGGCGATGTGGTCGTGCATGTGTTTCTCGATGCCCTTCGGGAATATTACGATCTCGAATCGCTCTGGGCCGATGCGCCGAAAATCAAAATTCCGGCTGAATTTTACGGACCCGCTGCCAGCCGTCTGAACTGATGAAGCTGGGTATTTTCGCGTTCGGAAAACTGAAAACGCCGGGATTGCGGCAAGCCGCGGATTATTATCGCGGATTGATCCGACCGCTCGTGACGATGGAGGAGATCGAACTCCGCCCGGTTTCGGTTCCGGATAAAAACGAGAGCACCCGGCGGCAGATCCAGGAAAAAGAAAGCACCATTCTTACCGAAAGACTGGGTTCATTGCTGGGTTCGCGCGGAGTTTTCTATCTGCTCGACGAAGGTGGTCAGGGATTTTCGACGAGAAGCTGGGCTTCCATGGTCAGGGATTGGGAGCAGGGCGGTATACCGTATGTTGCCTTTTGTGTCGGGAGCAGCTTGGGCTTCGACGATCAGCTGCGCCGGAAGGCGCGCAAGGTGATCAGCCTCGGTCCGCAGACCCTGCCCCACGAATTGGCCCGCGTTGTTCTTTTAGAACAACTCTACCGCGCCTGGAGCGTCACTCGAGGTCATCCCTATCACAACGAAGGCGCGTAACGAAAATCCCGATTGCAAGCTGACGGATCTTCAACGAAAATGGATTCCTTCGACAAATCCCTGCAGGCAACAACTTGAAGAGGTGGCTCAAATGAAGAAAACCGAAAACCGCGCGATTCTGGTGATTTTAGACGGCTTTGGACTGGCGAAAGATTCCAAATGGAATGCGATCGCGAATTCAAAGATGCCCTTCTATCGCTCGCTCGTGGAGCGGTATCCTCATGCCCAGCTGCTGACGCATGGTGAAGCGGTGGGCCTGCCGGCCGGAGTGATGGGAAATTCCGAAGTCGGGCACACGACCATCGGGGCCGGTCGCGTTGTTTACCAGGATCTGACCCGAATTTCGAAAGAGATCCGAACCGGCGAGTTCTTTGAGAACTCCGTTCTCCGGGAAACGATCCAAGCCGGTGCGAACAAAACGGGCAGGGTCCATTTCATGGGGCTGCTCTCGGACGGAGGGGTTCACAGTCACATCGATCATCTTTTGGCTCTTCTCGACTTTTGCGTGAAGATGAACGTTCCAAATGTCAGTGTCCATGCGTTTCTGGATGGACGCGATACTCCGCCGGAATCGTCCCTTTCGTATTTTGAAAAACTTTTGAAACACCCCACCTTCTCTCCGGAGGGAAGCGGAAAAACGAAAGCAAAGATCGCGACCGTGATGGGGCGATACTGGGCGATGGACCGCGACAAACGCTGGGAGCGGGTCGAAAAGGCTTACCTTGCGATGACCGGCCAGGTGCCGGCGGTTGCGGGTTCCGCGATCGACCTCGTGAAGAAATCACATGCTTCAGCCAAAACAGACGAATTCGTCGAGCCGCTGCTGCTCGATAGTGAAGCTGCGATGCGGGACGGTGACGGCGTTGTGTTCTTCAACTTCAGGGCGGACCGTGCGCGTGAGATCAGCGCCGCGATCGGCTCGAAGGAATTCACCCCGTTTAACCGAGGTCGGGGTTTCAGGCCTTCCGCCTTCGCCGGGATGACTCAATACGAAAAGAATCTCGAAGGAATGAAGGTCGCGTTTGGCCCGCAGAACCTGGACAATATTTTCGGTCAATGGCTTGAAAAACACGGACGATCTCAGTTTCGTATCGCTGAAACCGAAAAGTACGCTCATGTCACTTTTTTCTTCAATGGTGGACGCGAAAAGGCTTTCGAAAAGGAAGATCGGCTGCTGATTCAATCACCGAAAGAAGTCGCGACTTACGACCTTAAACCCGAGATGAGCGCGCTTGGAGTCGCCGAAAGCCTGACGGAGAAAATCAAGGGGAACGGGTACGACTTTATTTTGGTCAATTTCGCGAACCCGGATATGGTCGGTCATACGGGTGTTTATGATGCTGTGATCAGCGCGTTGGAAACGATCGACCGTTGCCTTTCTCAGGTCATTACCGCCGCCCAGGATTCCGGCTATCAGATCTTGCTCACCTCGGATCATGGCAACGCGGAAGAGATGCGGGATGATCAGGGACGGGTTCACACGCAACATACGCTGAATCCGGTCCCAATTCTTTGGATTCAACCCAAGGGGGTTCAGATTTCCAAAGAGGCCGCGCTCAAGGACGGCAGCTTGCAGGATCTCATGCCCACGCTTTGCGACCTCATGGGGCTGCCGCTTCCGCCGGAAGTCACGGGAACAAGTCTGATTTCGAAGTAGAGAAAGAGAGACACAGCATGTTGACTATTCCTGAAGTGCCGAAACAGAAAAAACGACGATCACTGGCTGTCTTGACCAGCGGTGGTGATGCGCCGGGCATGAACGCGGCGATCCGTTCAGTGGTTCGCTTCGGGTTGTCTCACGGATGCCGGATGCACGGGATATCGAAAGGGTATAGTGGGCTATTGGAGGGCAATATCACGCCTCTCGAGAGCACCTCGGTCGCCAACATCATCCAACGGGGCGGGACTATTCTCAAAACTGACCGGTGCGAGGCATTCTTTCAACGTGCGACGCGCCGGGAAGCCGCGAACATCCTGATCAGAAACGGAATAGACGGCTTGGTCGTGATCGGCGGGGATGGCTCCTTCACGGGGGCGCACCTTCTCGAAAATGAAACCGGATTTCCGACGATCGGGATCCCGGGCACGATCGATAACGATATAGCCGGAACGGATGACACGATCGGCTTCGACACGGCAGTCAATACGGCTCTTGCCGCGATCGACCGTATTCGCGATACGGCGAGCTCCCATGATCGCATTTTTCTGATCGAAGTTATGGGAAGGAGTTCGGGTTTCATCGGGCTTTCGGTTGGGATCGGCGGCGGCGCCGAAACCATGATTCTTCCAGAGAGCCAGGAGACCGTTGCAAATATCTGCAAGACAATCGAGCGTGGTTCCCGCCGCGGTAAGACGAGCAGCATTATTGTCGTCGCTGAAGGCAAGAAGCCTGGGCTTTCGGCCCGACTTGCCCGGGATTTATGGAAAAAAGGTTATACCGCGAGGGTCTGTATTCTGGGCCACACCCAACGAGGCGGGTCCCCGAGCGCGCATGATCGACTTCTTGCTTCGGTTCTCGGAGCTTCGGCTGTGGCTTATCTACTCGCCGGGAAAAGTAATGCGATGGTCGGCGTTCGGGAAGATTCAGTCGTGCTTTGCCCATTCCGAAAAGTTGTCGGCTTCAAGAAGTCCGTCGATAGCCAAATGCTGCATCTCGCGAAGGCTCTCTCTTTGTAGCCGGTCTGGGTAGCCGGCCTGGCGCTTGCGTCAGCGAGGGCATGCTTGGCTATCTCTTTCGATGTATTGCGTGTGACGACGCCAGACCCGCGGCTCGGACCTTTCCGCTCTGCTCGAACTGCATGGAGGCACTCGCGCCGTGTCCACCGCTCTGTCCGTCGTGCGCCAGCCCGTTTTGCGTTCAGAACGGTTCGGGAGAGTGTTTACGTCCGTGGGCGAGGCACGGTTCCATCCGATCTTTCAGCGCAAGATACCTTTTGATCAACCCGGGCTATCGAACGTTGAGACGATGGAAAGCTCGGGGAGGTATCGCTTTTGAGCGCAAGGTTTTGAATCCGGATTTTCAATTCGCGATTCCAGAAAATGCTTGGGTCGTTCCGATCCCGCAACGGTTTGTTCGTGCCTGGCGGTTCGGTGGAAGTCCGTCGGAGCGAATCGCAAGATGGATCAGTCATCGTTCCGGCGCTCCCGTCGTTCCCTTGCTCGAGCCGGTTCACGATCCTGGGTTACCGAGGCAGGCGGAACTTTCGGCCGAAGCGCGGCTGCAAAATCGGTTACGGTTTCGGATCCGGGCGGGATGGATTCTCCCGCCGCGCACACCGGTCGTGCTCGTCGATGATTTTATGACGACGGGACATACCTTGAGAAAAGCGAGCGATCTATTGGCCGAGAACGGGGCTGACGACGTCCACGTGTTCTGCCTGGGTGTCCGTCCGGCGCGTTCCGAACAGCAACGCAACCTGCTCCATCGCGAGTGTCGGTCCGAATCCGTCGGTCAGGAATGAAATGGCGCTCAGCTTTTTTGGAAAAGAAGAGAGCTCTTCCAAGGTCCCGGTCAGGTCCCCGGCCCCGTAAATCAAGGCATCTTCGAATCGGACCTGTTCTTCCGTGACATTGGCCATGAAATCGCGTTTTTCTGGCGGAAGCCATGCGGTTCCCGTGAACATTTTGTCGAGAGCGCCCTTCATGCGTCGGAGTTTTTTCGTGATCTCGTGATTGTCCTCGACTTCTTCGCGGGAGAGGCAAAGGGTCCAGAAGCTTCTTTTGCCGTCGAATGAGAAGTATCCCCAAACGTGACGCTCGATTTCCTCGCCGGGTTCCTTGTTGAGAGATCCGAAAAATCCCTCGGTAATTCCGATCCCCATCGGGATTTCATGAGTAAAGGTCGCCTGAAGAATTCCAGCGGGTTCACGCTTCCGTCCGGAGGAGAGCGCCTTTTGGACAGCGGGGGGGAGTCCCTGAATTTCGTTCACGGAAGTCCAGCGGTCGGCATAGATCAGCCGATCACAGGCGATGACCTCTCCCGAGGCAAGGGCGAGGTTTTCGAGTCCGTGATCACCGATCTGAATCCGCGAGACCGGGATACCCTCTATTCGCCTGATGCAGGCAAAACGGTCTTCCGTCAGCTCTTTGCGGATTGCTTCTTCGAGTTCGCCGGCGCTCATTGAGAAGCGGGATTCGAATACCGAAGGGAAGCGGCTTTCAGGTGCCCACAAGAGTTCCTTCAGTACATCTTTCCGTGTTTCGGGAGTGGGTGCTTTCGTCCAAACGGGTTCACGAAAAGCCTTATTTCTGAATTCCCGGACATAGGAGCCTTGGTCCGGCTGGCCGCAATCAATCCCGAGTCTTTGAGCAAGATCAAACCAGGCTTGTACACCGGCGCCGCCATGAGATCCCGCTTCGAAAGTCGGGAGGGGGGCAAGCATCCTGACGCCACTTCCTTTTATCCAGCAGACAGGTTGATGAGCGTGGGCGAGAAAACCGACTGCTCCTAATGCAGCCCAGCCGTCACCCACCACGACAATGGCTTTCTGATGAGTCATCATGATCTCCTCACGCACATCGTAACTGAGATTTGCGCGTGAGCAAGGATTTCTGTCAGTTAATTTTGTGTCACGCCTGAACTTACCTACTAGGTATCGTTGAGGAGAGAGCCCGACCGTATTGATCGGGCAGCGTCACGGCGTTTATAAGGGATCTTATAGTACTTGCTGCGGCGCAAAGATCTCCGGTAACGACGTTTTTCAGGCGGATCCCGGATTTCGAGTGAGGCCAGGGATCGTGAGCGATCGTTCGGCATCGGCAGAAGTACACGCAAGCCGCTTCGGAGCGGAAGCCGGGGCGATACGCCATTCAGATCACTGATGGGATCGACTTTGATGCCGAAGTGGCGTGCGATCCTGGACAGGGTTTCTCCGCGCCGAACTTTGTAAGTGAGAAAGCTGACCTTTCTCGGGTAGGCCTCGTGATTGTAGGTGGCCAGGAAGCGTTCTTTTGTCGAAGCGGGCAGTCTGATCCGATAAGAACTTACGGTCGGAGGCGTGCACCAGCGCATGAGCTCGGGGTTCAAACTTTTCACTGTCTGGTAGGAAAGGCCCGCAGCTCGGGCGACTTTGAGAAGATCCGCCGGGCTTTGTACTTCGAATTCGGCGAGTTCTTCACCCCCTACTTGCCCCGATTTCGTGACGTGCGGAGTTGGGACGGGTTTGGCCAGGGGCGCCGGCATTGGGACGTCATTATTGGCTAGCTGGCCTTCTTGCGAGTTGGAATCGGCCGGAATGGTCAGCGCGGCCGGCGTGATCTCCGGACCTGAAGCTTCGCTATCGCGGTTCCCTGCGAGCTCCTCTTCGGGCGTTTCATCTTGCGAATCCTCGTCTGGATCATTAGGTAGCTGTTCTTCGGGTTTATCCGTCTTAATCAATTTGACGATTTCGCCATTTCCGGCAACGGCCTCGTCAGGAGCGGCCTTCTTTTCAATCACGGGAAAGCCGAACTGCTCGGGGTTTTTCGAGATGATTGCCGCCGCTATGATTTTGGGAACGTAGTCGCGGGTTTCGGGGCGAAGAAAACGATGGCGCGAGAGAACCCAGAAATCCTTCGTCTCGAAGCGGCGGATAGCACGGGCAATTTTTGCTTCGCCTGCATTGTAAGCGGCAGCTGCCAGTTCCCAGCTCTGGAACATTCCGTAGAGATCGCTGAGGTACTCCACGGCTGCGAGAGTTGATTTTCGGATGTCGCGTCTTTCATCCACCCACCAGTTGACCATTAAACCGTAGCGCTTGCCGGTTGCGGAGATGAATTGCCAGGGGCCGACGGCTTTGGCATGTGATCGTGCGTGATTGTTGAACCCGCTTTCGATCATAGCGAGATAGACGAGATCTTCGGGAAGGCCATTTTGCCGCAAGAGCGGCTTGATGTAAGGTATGAAAAATTCTGATCTTTCCAGATATCGCGCGAAATGTGGCCGGCCCCTGCCGGTGAAGTAGTCCAACCAGTGTTCCACCCGGGTGTTGATCGTGATCGGGATATCGAAGCGGTTGTTCTTGAGTTTTGTTCCACGAACGATGATTTCGCCATTTCTGACGATCACGCGAGGCGTGTTCTTAGACTGGAGAACCTCTTCGACCGTTCGCGGATTGCCGTCCGCCTGCCCGGGACTTTTGAGGTGCGCGCATCCTGAGAGCAGAAGAAAAGACCCTAAACTGCCTGCAACCACAATCCGTGTTATTGCTGAAGTGATCAATGCGCCCCCTTGGCTAACCCGAACCTCAAGTCTAGTCGAGGGCTGTTGATGTTGTCAAACTTCGGGAAATCGATCAAAATGGGATTGTCTGGCTTAAATCATTGAAAGATTGAGGGAAAATTCCACTTCCGGATAATTTCATTGCAGTTCTACCCCCGAAAAATTCGCCTAACGCGCTGTAACTCTTAAACTGGATAGACTAAAATAACTGAATGACCAAAAAGCTCTCACGCATCAGGTTAAAGCATGTCCGATAAGATAAATTCCTGGATCAGAGCCAAAGATTTCATTGAAACGAGTTTTCGAATCACCGGCGAAAACGTAACGACGAAGGTTCCGGTAAAGAGCGCCGAGGTGATTGAGATTGTCGAGCTTCACGATTCAGGGGTGGTGTTGAAAGTTCCCAAAATCGCGGGAGCTCTGGGACATCTCCTCTTGATTCATATCATGCGCAAGCAGGTCCCGGCTCATATCACGGATGACCTTGAACGGGAATTCTCCGTAACCGGAAAGATCGTGAAAGCTGAAGCGCTTGACGCGCAAACCAGCCTGATTGAACTTCAGTTCTATCAGTTCAATGAAATTCAATGGAAATCATTTGTTGAAGAATGCGCCAAGCGACAGGACTCGGTGGATAAAATCGTCCGACAAATCCAGGAATAGAACGCGATGAAAGACGAGTTGTCCAAAGAAGAAAAAGAGTTTTCTCAGTCGCTCGCGAATCTGCGTTTTCTCGTCGCGGACCCGAGTTCAAGCCGAAAGAGTTTTCGCGCTCTCCTGAGTTATTTCAAGGTCAAACCGCATCTCGTGGATGTTGTCGATTCGGCTCACGATTCGACCGAGATGTTGAAGAAGAACAAACAGAACGTGATTTTTGCAGATTACAGTCTCGGGGGGAGTCACTGTTTTGAACTTATTCAGGTTCAGCAGGATGTTCTGTCTCCCGAGGAGGTCCGGGCCTTCTTTCTGATCACTTCCCAGGATTCCAACTCGCTTGTCAGCAGTGCCGCGGACGAGAGCGTTGATGCGATCTTCGTCAAACCCTTCAATTTCGGGATTTTGAAGCAGCGGTTCATCGAGGTGCTTGCGCAAAAAATCGAGCCCTCGCCCTATACGAAGGCGATCAAGCAGGGGCGCAGGGAACTCAAGATGGAGAAGCCGGAAGAAGCCCTGAAGTCGTTTCAGGAAGCGAAAAAACTCGATCCCGCTCCCGCGCTGGCTTGTTCGTACGAGGGCGAAGCTCATCAAATGCTGAAGCATCACCCCGAGGCCATTCGGAGTTTCGAAGAAGGGCTCTCGCATAATCCGACTCACTTTCGGTCGCTCCTGGGCGCCGTCGAGTCATTCATGGAAACAGGGGATTACGAAAAAGCCTATGAGGCGGGACGCAAGCTGGTCGATCATCACACCGTTCCCGTGAAGAGAATCCCCCAGCTGATCCGTCTTTCGGTTCTCAATCAGAAATTCGAGGATGTGGTTCAGTTCTACGAAGTAACCAGCCGGCTCGATCAGAGTGACGACACGCTTGCGACTTATCTCGGGGCGGGGTTGGTGATTTGCGGATTGTACTTCCTGCGCAAGGGGGCGAATACTTCGGCACTCGATGCTTTTAGAAAGGCTGAAGTCGCTTGCAAGCAGCAGCCTAGGATTTTGACCCGAATTCTTCGCGCGCTGATCACGGCCGGTCTCGAGGCGGAGATGAAGGCTTTTCTGTCCCGGATTCCTGATGAGGTGAAGGATTCCGCTGAGGTCCGCCTGGCCCAGATCGAGTTCTGGGCACGCAGCGGCTCACAGCATAAGGCACTGGAGTACGCGTTAAAGATGATTCAGGAGAATATCAAGGACGAGAAGCTTTTTGAGTGGGCGATCCGCATCTCAAAAGAGCTGAAAAGAAAAGATACATTGATCGAGGACCTGGTGTTCAAGGCAGGACAGGCTTTTCCGGACAAGCGGGCTTTTTTTGACGGAATGAAGTAGAAATTCCCATCCGCGCCAGGGGTGTGCTTTAATCAATGATATGGACCAGCCCAGCGACAAGAAACCTGTTATCAAGCGTAACTCAGTGCGATTCGCCCCGGATGAGGGTGTGTATGCACTGGTCGATGCAACACCAGGAACGGCCGGCTTTGACCCCACGATCCCGGCCTTGATCTTTTCAGAATCCCACAAAGGATGCGGCATTGTCGTTCTGACGACAACGAAGCTTCAGATCGGGGACCACGTAAAGATCCAGGTAGGAGATCTGCCGGTGCTCAGGGCCGAAGTAAGATGGCGTGAGCAGGTGGATCCCCTTATCGTGAAAATCGGGATGATGTACCTCGAGTAAGGTTAAACGCCTAATCTCGATCAGTCTCTCGTTCGCGAGACTTCGATCGTGTCTTCCACTCCGCCCTGAGGGGATGGGCTGTAGGTGATCGTATAGGTGTAGTCCTTGCCCACGATTTCACCCGGATAGATCAGGACATCTTCGATTGTCTTAATGATGATTTGTGGCTGTTTCGGATGAGTCATGTCCAGCTTCACTCTTTTGATTCCGCGGATATTGATACCCGTGTCCCACGTGAAGCTCTCCCGGTCGGGATTCGTGGGAGCAATGACCAGAAGGAGTTCGTCGCCGTTCATGGCCGGATCGCCCATCGCCGTTTCGAAAATCCTCAAAGACAGCTGGTTGGCATCGTCTGAAAGGTTTCGAACCCCGACCACGGATTCGAGCAGATTGCTTGGGTCCTGAATAGGCTTGAGCTTTTTGCTTTGGGCGAAGGCCGGAAAGGCGATAATAAACGCCAGAACAATGATCAAATGCTTCATAGAATCTCTCCTTTATAAAAACTGAAAGCGTTATAGCGGGCTTGATGCCAAGCGTCAAATGCTAAATTCTGAGATAAGCTGGCGAAGTTGCTTAACTATGTTTCTGTGGGGGGTTAAATTGAATCTGATGAACGTACCGAAGGACGCGATTCGTATCCAAAATTTCTATTTTTCTTTTGAGAGTGGCCCTTTGTTTTCGGGGCTGAACTTGGAGATATCGAGAGCGGCTCGTGTGCTCCTTGTTGGCGCAAATGGGGTTGGTAAAAGCACTCTCCTCAGAATCCTCGCGGGGCTTCACATGGTTCCCCCGGAATCCGTTCGAATTTTTGGGAGCTCCCCATTCCACCAAATGGAAGCGTCGCAAGAGACTCGCTGGATTGGCGGAGAGCTTGGGTTGTCCTTGGATATAAAGGTCCGGGAACTTTTTACTCCCGCACCGAGCGGGACGGAGTTCGCGCGGCGTGAGTCGGATTTACTCGAGCTCTTGGGGATTTCGAAAGACTGGCGGATGCATCAGGTCTCAGAGGGGCAACGGAGGCGAGTTCAGCTGTTTCTGGGGCTTCGTCGTCCCGCGAAAGTCCTTCTTCTCGACGAGGTGACGGCTCATCTTGACGTCAATACGCGATCAGATTTGCTTGAATGGCTTCGGCGAGAGTCGCGCGATCATCAAGTCACGATCCTGTATGCAACGCATATTTTTGATGGCTTGGACGCGCGCGGCGGGCGCGAGCTTTGGCCTACACAGCTCGTCTGGCTCGGATTTCAAGGTGCGCACCGGTCCGTTTCCGAAAGTGAACTTGGCCATCAGGCGTCGTCAGTCGGCTCGCTCGGCGTGCTCTGTGAGAATTGGATAAGAGGTTCTCAGCGTCGGTACCCAGAGGCATAAATCGAGTTGTATTCGCGCAAGGTTCGCTGCTTGCAACTGCGGTTCTCATGAAGCTTTTTCTAGCGGTTTCGTTTTTGTGCGCTGCTGCGGTCTTTGCTGAAGAAAGCCCCTCGCAATCGCCGCCGGCGGGTGAGGACACCTCGTCGCAGCACGAGCAAGCGATGATGAAGCAAGGGCCCTGCTCCTCGGATCTGAAACAATACTGTAACGACGTCACGCCGGGGCAAGGGAGAATCGCGGCTTGCTTAAAAGCGAATGGCGACAAACTGTCAGGCGGATGCCGGCTTCACCTCGAGGCTATGAAAGGCGAGTTTCGCCAGCGCAGCGAGAGGGCTCAGCGCCGATGACAGACAGCCGATTGAGGTTTGCTCGTCGTCAACGCGCGAGCGTTAATTCCACCACGGGACGATCGCTTCCAATTTCGACGATGGAGCTGGAAGCTTCGGGGGTGTCCGTCGCTCCGGACGCGCTCCAATTTTGATTGAATTGCAATCGGATGCGCTCCTTGCTCTTTACAGTCAATCGAATGTGTCGATCGCTCTCGAGGCGTTCGACTTTCAAGTCGATCCATGTGTTGTCGAAAAGAATATGCTTCAGCTCGGTCTGGCCTTCCGGATTGAAGGTGGGACTGAATTCAAGGTATCCCTTCCCGAGTTTATCGAGTTCTTCACGCACTGGCGCCAGTTCGGCTTTTTTCAACAATTTTTCAAACCCCTGGAATGAAGACTTTGGCCTCGCGACATACTCCGCGATCGGTCTCAAGACAGGGTTCGCCTTGATCTGATGATAGTTGAACTGCGGGTCCGTCAAGAGGGTCCAGATCCAACGGTTTATGTCCTTCTTCGGGCCGGCGTAAGCCGGTACGGCATCCAAGCCGACGATAAAGCGCAGACTCTCGAGCGGAGTCGCCGAACCCCACCCGGCGAAATTTTTGCGGGTTTGGTGATAGGAGCCGTCTTCGCGAATTTTTCTTCCGAAAGTGGGGGCGACCCTGTCGTCAATCTTTTTGAGTCCGTAGAACTCAAAAACAGTTCCGCGTCGCTTCATTTCAGCTGCCTCTGACTCGGAACTCTTGCCATAAATGAGCTGCTGGGGACTTTCTCCTTTTTGATAAGCTCTTGAAACAGTCGTGTAAGTCGCCAGAATTTTTTGCAACAGTTCGGACGCTTCCTTTCGCAAGCCATTCTCGAACAGGAAGTCACCGAAGAAGATGAAGTCAGGCGGCCAGCCGCCGCCGCGCCAGTAATCTCCGCTGGGATCGTAATGTGGGTTGTCGATCGACGTGCTTGGCGGGAAAAACGGGCTTCCGAAGCGCTTTGGATTTCTGAGATTTTCGCTGATCATCCGCTCGAGCTTCGTTCGATCCGGAACGTGGGCCATCGCCGGCCAAAAACCCGTGGCTGAAAGGTTGGTGTCACGTTTCCAGTTCCCTTGTTCAGAGGGGATGAGGTCCACATAAAGAGCCAAGTCCTCGCTCCAGTAACGCTCGTTCAGGGTAGTTCTGATTCCATCGGCGATTTTCGCAAGCTGCTCGGCGGCCTTCCAGTTCCCCAGCATCAGATGAAACTCACGTTCCTGATCAAGCATCATTTTGTAGTAACTCATTAGGTCGACGCCGAGGCCGCCATTGTCCAGCTCGCGTGCGGCGTTATCCCTGCCGCTCCCTAGATTGGTCCAGCGGAAGCCGAGGGTTTTCCCGTTCTCGTCGCAAACGGAATGGTTCTTCAGAAACCAGGCCCGCTGCTGCTGGAGTGAAAGGATCATTTCGGGGAGGGTGGTGCTCGCCTTTTTAGGGTCCCAGCGCACGACCTGCCGCTCGGACCATCCGGCCAGCGGGGGGTTGTAATACTCTCGATTTGGAGTGGTTTCGCCAAGCTTGATATTCATCGGCCGTTGGTAAGCCGAGAGGTTTGCCCTGAGTTCACGGGGCTGCGCTCCTGTCTTCGTTTTGAGCTGAACTTCACGTTTGAACTGACGCATCTTTTCAGGCAGCCAGGAGTCGAAGAATCGGAGATATCGCTTCACGAATTCGGAGTCCCAGTCGAAAAAATGCCAGCTGAACGCGGCTCCACCCGTGATGTAAATTTCGTCGAGATCCGCCGGGATTTCCTTTTTGCTGACTGTATCGAGCACGCGGATGCTCGTCGGCACGGCATCAGGTCCGAAACTGAGGGAAAGTTTGAGTGCCGAGCCGTGTTCGGCAAAGGCCTTTTTCAGGCTCGGACTCGCCTTGCTGGTCAGGGTCCAATTGATGTTTTCGCGCTGAAGCTGTGCCGAAAGGCGGACAAGGCCTGGATCGATTCCGCTTTTTCTGACGAAATCATCCGGAAGGGACAATTCAGGAACGGGGTAAGCCGCGTAATCCTCCTTGGCCACGACGGGATATTTCAAGCTCTCGAAGAGACGGGCCTCGGTAACATGTATTTCCTTATGCTTGCGCTTGAAAACAACCCGAAAATCCGTTTGTCGGTTAGCAGGGCCGCCCGAAATGGTCAGCCTGTCGCGATCCATCGATACTGGGATCAGCCGCTCACCACCATCCACTTCGATGAGAATCTCGTCGGGTGTGAGCCCACGTCGTTTCAATTCCGGGATCAGCATGTTTTTCGTTCGCGTCAGATCGATCGAGATTTCTCCGGATTCGGCGTCACGTGTTCCGTCCGGCACGAGTTGGTGAAGTGCCTCTTCGGTTGGGGTCCTTTGAACCCGCTTGACCGTGGCTGCCGATCGCGGGCAGAGCGCATCCGCCGCGGGGGCAGAGTAAGCGGGAAAAATCAAAAACAAAAGCAGAGATGAAGCAACAAAGGTGGGTTGCAGGAAAGGCAGAGGCCGCATGGTGATCTCCCCAAATTCAACTAAGGAATAATTCGCGATGAATGACGTTCCGCGAGAGAGGAACGTCATTCATCATGAACGAGTTAGGGAAAAATTCCAAGTCGCGTGAGCTTAGACTCCGATAACGTCACCTTCACAGGTGAAGCCTTCGCAGGGTGGCTGCACTGACGGCAAGGGACTCGGTTCGGGCGATGGCTGCACCGTGGGCAACGGACTCGGCTCAGGCGATGGCTGCACCGTGGGCAAGGGACTCGGTTCGGGCGATGGCTGCACCGTGGGCAACGGACTCGGCTCAGGCGATGGCTGCACCGTGGGCAACGGGCTCGGCTCAGGCGATGGCTGCACCGTGGGCAACGGACTCGGCTCAGGCGATGGCTGCACCGTGGGCAGCGGGCTCGGTTCGGGCGAGGGCTGCACCGTGGGCAACGGGCTCGGTTCGGGCGAGGGCTGCACCGTGGGCAACGGGCTCGGTTCGGGCGAGGGCACGATTGTCGGAGATGGTGTCGGAGTTGGGAAGCAGAACGGTGCTTCTTCGGTTACCAGGCCCGCCCCTCGCAAATTGATTTCCCTTCCGATCAGGGCTCCTGTCAGGCGCGAGGCTCCGGCGAGGAAAATCGGGCGGTCGAGCGCGACTATGGTCCCCGCGATCGAATTGGCGCCAGAAATTCGAACCGGCTTTCCGGATCCGATCACGTTGAAGATGATTTGGCTGGGCTGAATGCCGCGTAAACGGAAATGATAAGCTCCGGAAATCGAGAACTCGCCGTGAATGTTGATGATGAACACATCAGCAGGGCCACCAGAAAAGGTCAAGGACCCTGCTCCGGAGATATTCAGGTCGTCTTTCAAAAGAATCACGTTCTGTCCGCCCAAGCCAACGAATTTGTGATTCCGCGATAGTCTTTGGACCACGTCGGTGGGTGAGGCGCTCGAGGCGTAATTAGCAAGAGCCAGAACTGATTTTTCCAACTCTCCCAAATTCCCAGTGCTTCGGTGGCCGATTGAGCAGGCCCCGTGCCGAGAGAAGAATGCTCCGGTGTCCATGAGGAGTTCGTCGATATGAACGGCGCCGGCTACCTTCAATTTCGCAGAATCAAAGACAACGACCTTTCCTCGAACTTTGCAGGAACCCGCCAGGCTGGCACTGCCATGCGAAAGCACAAGTAGTCCCGCATCTCTTCTCAGGCAGAAGTCATCTTGAACCAGGGGGGCTTCGGCGCTGTTGCCTGGTTCCACGAAATTTGCGGACGAGTGGTTCTTGAGTTGCTGAAGTGTGCCCCGCTTCTCGTGCTCGGCGCTGCGATCGAATTCTTTTGATTCTCTGCTTAGGTCATAGCAGCCGGAAAAGACCAGTAGGAGTAGCGGTAAAACGGTTTGAATTTTTCCAACCATAAGTCCCCCCAAAATGAAACTCTTCCCCAAAAGGGAACCCCCTGAGCTTCGCAATCGGTCCAGTAACTCTAGCTTATCGTTTCTGGTGCGGTGCGTCAATGTGAATGGAAATGTAGTGGTTTCGATGTGTTATCGGAGGGCGCGCGACTCATAAAAAGGTAAGTGGGAGTAAGCCCGAGCTTATTGTTTGCCGGGGACCTAAAGATAACCGCACGCTCAGAAAGAGCTGAACGCCGCTGGCGGCGAGCTCAGTCCCAAAAAATGCGGGGGAAAATTAAGCCAGAGCTGGACCCATTCATCATCCGTCAGAAGCCCGCTGACTGAGACGCCGACCAGACGAACAGGCCTGATCGCGGCTTCGGTTTTTTCCTGAAGAAGGCGGCTGGCAACCCCCGCAATGGTCGGAGCGTCATCCGTATGCAGCGGAATCGTCTGACTCCGGGTGATCGAGGTGAAATCGGCGTACTTCAGCTTCAGGGTGACCGTCTTTCCCGGGCGCCCCATCTCCTTGAGTTCCGCCGCGACACCGCGCGCGAGTTCCTCGATCAACGCGAAGAGCTCTTCAAGATTCGTTGTGTCGCGGTCGAGGGTTGTCTCGCTTCCGCAGCTTTTTGATTCTGATTCGGTTTCCACCTCGCGTGGATCCTCGCCGTGGGCAAGTCCGAACAGAAAACCCGCAAAGCTGCCGAGCGCGGCTTCGAGTTCCGCGACTGACGAGGCGCGGATATCGGCCGTCGTGAAGATCCCCATTGTGTGAAGCTTATCGGCGGTGACCGGACCCACGCCCCAGAGTTTCTCGACAGGAAGTTTCGCGACGAAGTGGGCAACTTTTTGCGGCGGTACGACGACAAGTCCGTCGGGTTTTCTGAGGTCGCTGGCTACCTTCGCGATAAATTTGTTCGGGCCGACTCCCGCCGAGGCCGTCAGATGGAGTTCATCCCGGATTCGCTTTTTGATGTGTTCTGCAAGCTTGCGCGCGAGCGGTTCGCCCAGAAGGTTTTCGGTGACATCGAGGTAGGCCTCATCGAGCGAAAGCGGTTCGACCAGGGGTGTGACGGAATAGAATATCTCCCGGATTTGGCGGCTCACCTCAACGTATCGGCCGATCCGCGGTTCGATGAAAATGGCCTCAGGGCAGAGTCGATAAGCCTTGGCACAGCTCATGGCGGAGTGGATTCCGTACCGCCGCGCTTCGTATGAGGCGGCTGAGACGACACTTCGGCTTTTCGGATCACCGCCGACTACCACCGGGCGGCCCTTCAATTCCGGGTGGTCTCGCACCTCAACAGCGGCAAAAAAAGCATCCATGTCGACGTGAATGATTTTACGGGTCATTCAGCCTGAGTTCCTCATACCGCGCCAACCCGAGGGCATTTACGCGAAAATTCCGCACGCGCTTCGAAACCGCGTGGTGCTGGACGTAGTGAAAAATCGGGATGACGATTGCCTCTTCTTCGGTCAGGATTTTCTGAGCCCGGATGATTTTTGTCTCGCGGGTCTTGCCGGGCGGCATTCGCTCGATTTCAGAAACCAGCCGGTCGTATGTTTTGTTCTTCCAGCCGGTGTAGTTGTTCGGATCCGTGCTCGTGAAAGCCAAAAGATGTGTCAGCGGGTCCATGAAGGGAGCCTGAAACCCGAAGCGGAAAAGCGGGGGGGCGTCGGTCTGAAGCATCTTGATGTAGCTTTTCCAGTCGAGTTTCTGCAACGAGAGCCGCAGACGGAAAGCCTGGATCAGGTCCTGTTGAACCTTCTCCATAATCATGGTGTTGCGATTGCTCGTGTCAAAAGAGGCCGGAATGACCTGTTTAATGGGTGAATCGCGTTGACGTTTGGCCGCCCAAACGATCGCGTCATCAAAAATCTTCGATTCCTGCTGATAGGGCGAAAAGCCCTCCAGACCCTTCGGAATCCAACTCGACGCCGGCAAGTCCCCTGTATCGAGCGCTTGAACGATCTGGTCGCGTTCAATCGCGCTCGCGACGGCGCGCCGCCATTCACGAACATTAAAGGGAGCTTTTCTGACATTAAATGAAAGGAAGTACGTCGCGTAGAACGGGTCCGTGTGGAGCGTCTGCATTTCCCTGAGTCGTTTCAGATCAATCGAGTGAACCTTGGTGAGAATATCGATTTTGCCTTTTTCGAAGAGATTCATCGCGGTGGATTCGTCCGAGATCACGACGAGCTCAATCGTACGGATGCCATCGTTCCCGCCATGGTAGTACGGGTTTTGTTCGAGGATGAGCTTCTGGTCAGGAAGGTGCTTCGTGATTCGATACGCGCCCGTGCTGGGCGCGGTTTCAGGCCAGTCGTTCTCCTCATGGACCGCGTTCGTTCCTTTTTTCAGGATATCCTCTCGAATCGGCAAAGCGACCGGAAGGCTGAGGGCCTGAATCAGGGTGGGGGCGGGGTATTCCGTCTCAATTACAAGCCGACCGTTCTGCTCCGCGATACCAAGCTGTTCGGCCGGAATCCGCCCCTGGTGGAAAGCGCGAGCCCCGCGAATCGAAAAGAGCGTTGAGGCAAGCTTCGATCGGGAGCGCGGCCCGAGAGATCGGCGGAGCCCGAAAATAAAATCCTGAATGGCAACTGGTTTGCCATCAGACCATCTCGCCGTTGACCTCAGCTTGAACTCGTAGCGTTTTCCGTCGGGACTGAGTTGGTACGATTCTGCGAGCAAAGGGATGAGCTGTCCCCCTCCGTCGTACCCGACGAGCCCGTCCATCAAATTGCCGAGAATTCTTAATGCGGCGCCGTCTTCGGCCATTGCCGGATCGAGCGACACCGGTTCCGTCGCGATCTGTACGGTCAGCATTGACTTTCGCGCTTCCGAAAAATCGGGGGTTCGCGAGCACTGGAGCGATAAAGCCGCCTGAGTGAGAATAAGCATGGTGAGAATGGGCGGGGAGAATTTCATGATAGGGTAAACTAGCAAACCCTCTTCGGTCATGCTACCCAGAAGCTGAGATGGATTCGGTAACTGATTTTTTCACGGATTTCCTGTCATCGAGCCTCGGAGCTGGGAGCGAGCTCGGCTCGATCTTGCAGGTTTCTGGTGCTTTGCTGGTCGCTTACTCCGGAGGGGTTCTTTCGAGTTTGACTCCCTGCGTGTACCCCGTGATCCCGATTACCGTCAGTGTCGTGGGTGGCATCGGCGAAGCGAAGCGTTCCTGGCGGGAAGTCTGGGTTCGCAGTGTTCTTTACGTTTTCGGAATGACGGTGGTCTATTCTTTTCTGGGAGTCGCGGCAGGCCTCACTGGTCGGGTATTCGGGTCTCTCACGAATAGCTCGGGCTGGTACATTTCACTCGGCGTCATCATGACGGTCGCCGGTCTCATCATGATGGATGTGATCACATTTGATCCGTTCGTATTTTGGCAAGGCTTGAAATTGAAGATTGGAAATTTTTTAAAACGGTCAGGGCGGCGCTCGACGTGCCAGTCCAATAGCGATGCCCCGTCTCGTTCAGGCCAGCATAAACGCGAAATGACGCTGTCCGGTGTCTTCGCTTTGGGAGCATCGTCGGGGTTCATAGCCGCTCCATGCACGACACCGGTGTTGACGGTGATCCTCGCGTACATCGCAAAAACACAATCCGTCGTTTTTGGATTTGCTCTGATGTTCGCTTTTTCGGTGGGGCTTGGTACTATTCTCCTGATCGTCGCGGCTTTTGCGGGCGCGGTTCGGCTCCTGCCTCGATCAGGAACTTGGATGAAAGCGGTTAAAACCGCGAGCGGCTTGATTCTTTTGGTTTTTGCTGAATACCTGCTTTATCGGGCGGGAACGTTGGGCGGGTGAATGCTTCCCCTGCGTCTGTGACCCGATTGCGAGGAGATTGAGAATGAGAAAAGTTCCCCTGCGGTTATCCTTAATTTCGATCCTGTCCTTGATGGGGGTTGGATTTGCTGTTTCGCTCACCCAGCATTTCTACGGCCTTCGCAACGGGACCGCTGGCTTCAAGTCTTATTGCAATCTCGGGGGCTCGATCAATTGCGACGTCGTTTCCCTGAGTACTTATTCCGAGTTGATCGGGGGGCTTCCGCTTTCGAGTTTCGCGGCGGGCTGGTTCATCGCGCTTTTTCTGATTACGCTGGTCGCGAGAAACCCGTTCTGGCGAAGGGACGCGCTCCGGATCGTCTGGGGCATGACTGCCTTCTCGGTAGCCTGGGGGCTTGCCTATCTTGTCCTGATGGCGACAGTCATCAAGGCTTACTGCCTGTCGTGCATGGCGATCGATGTCATCAGCATCACTGCTTTCGTGCTGGCGACATCGCTTAAGCCCGAAGGGTTCACCGTTCACAAGCCTGACATCCCGAAATGGAAATGGCTTTTCGGCGTGATCGGAACGTGCCTTATCGTCGCGGTTCTCGGCCTTCGGGCGTTCGAAGCCGAAAAAATGAGCCGTGCGACGACTGAGGCGTTGATCAACGCCGTTTTTGAGAATCCACCGGTTGCGGTGAGCGTGAGCGATGACCTTCCTTCATTCGGGCCGAAAGATGCTCCGATCACGATCGTTGAATTCAGTGACTTTCAATGTCCGTTCTGCCGGCTTGCGGCAATGACCTTGAATACCGTTGCCAGCCGCTATCCCGACAAGGTCAGGGTCGTGTTCCGAAATTTTCCGCTCTATTCGGCCTGCAACAGCGCTTCAGCCGCGGATATCCATCCTTTTGCCTGTGAAGCGGCACATGCGGTGGTTTGTGCCAATCAGCAGAACAAATTTCATGAGCTCTATGAGGTCATGTTCGAAAAGCAAGCGGATCTAAAAACCGGCCGCACGGCGGAATGGGCAGCCATGGTCGGAGTGGATGCCACGAAATTCAAGGACTGCATGGCAATGCCGGCGACACAGCTCGCGGTCGCCCAAGACACCGAGGATGGGGCCGCGCTCGGGATTCGGTCGACTCCGACTTTCTTCGTCAACGGGTATAAGGTTGAGGGGGCGTACCCGTATGACATTTGGGTCGCGGTGATAGAGCGCCTGCTGAAGAATGAAGCTCGTCGATAGTCATTGTCACCTGAATCATGATTACGCGCCCAAGTCCGGCGATGATCTGGTCAGGGAAGCCGCGCTCGCGGGCGTCGAGACGCTGGTTACCGTGGGGACAGAGATAAGCGCGATTGAACAGGTCGCGGGACTTTCCGAACGGCATCCTGGTGTTTACCACGCGATCGGGATTCACCCGCATGAGGCGACTGGAATGAAGGACGAAGATTGCGCGATTCTCGAACGCGCGGCCCGTCATCCGAAGTGTCGCGCGATCGGCGAAATCGGCCTGGATTACCATTATGATTTTTCTCCCCGTGAGGTGCAGCGGGCGCGCTTCGTGGAACAGCTGGATCTGGCGCTTCGGGTTAAGCTTCCGGTGATCGTCCACAGCCGGGAGGCGGAAGAAGATCTGGTTGCTGCGCTGACTCCTTACGCGCGCAAAGTTCCTTCGGGCCGGATTCCCGGCGTGATCCATTGTTTCACGGGAACTCGTGCCTTCGGGGAGGCCTGCCTTGCTCTCGGCTTTTTCATCTCCTTTTCGGGCGTGATCACGTTTAAGAATTCGGATGACCTCAGAACCTGTGCGCGCGTGTTTCCGTTGGATCGTCTGATGATCGAGACGGATTCGCCTTATCTCGCCCCTGTTCCATTCCGCGGGAAAAAATGTGAGCCGAGCATGGTCGCCTTCACGGCCCAGAAGCTCGCCGAAATTCGCGGCCTCTCGGTTGAGGAGATCGCGCGCGTCACGACGGAGAATGCGAAGAGGTTCTTTGGGCTATTCCTGGAGTAGCCACTCGGGCTTATAGAAAAATCTCTCATACTGCCGGTTCAAGGCCGTCCAATTTCCCGGCGTCTGATCCTGCTCAATAAACGTGCGGATTGCGTTCATTTTCGAATCAAGATCGTCCACCATGTGGATGACGAGCGCCTCAAGAAGCTTTGGCCGCTTTGGCGAGCCGAAATCCAGCTGTCCATGATGGGACAGGATAATGTGCTTGAGGAGAAGTTTCGTTTCCTCGGGAAAAGCTCCGGGCAGTCGTCCCGGCTGGCTTTCGAGCTCACGGATTTTTCGATCGAGGAGTTCGACTCCCATCACGAGATGGCCGATCAATTTGCCTTCGGTCGTGTAGTCGGTGACACGGTCGTAGGAGAGCTCGAGGAGCTTTCCGATGTCATGAAAAAAACCGCCGAGCAGAAGTAGGTCCCGGTTCAGGCATTTTCCATAGTGACCGGCCAGCAAGTCGAGAATTCCGGTGATCGAGACAACGTGTTCGAGAAGACCGGTCCGGTACGCGTGATGGACCGTCTTCGCGGCGGGAGCGCGTTTGTAGCGGTCGATAATTTCCCGATCGTCCTGAAAAACGGACTCAGCGAGCGCCTTACAAAACGGATCTTTGATCGTCGAAATAAAATCCAGGAGCTTCGCGTAAAGCTCGTCGGGGTTGACGGGACTTTCTGAAATGTAATCCTTCGGCTCGATTTGGTCCTCGCGAAGGATTTGCATTTTAGCAACCACGATCTGCCGACGACCCTGGTAAGTCTGGCAGCGTCCCTCGACCGCGACATAGGCACCGCGGACGGCTTGGCCCATATGCTGATTGACGTCGTCCCAGAGGCGCCCTTCGAGCTCGCCGGTTCGGTCCATGAATACGATGTTCATGTACGGCTTGCCCGTTTTTCCGACCGCGACCGCGCTGAATTTGATCAAAAACGGCGACGATATCGGATCCTTGTCTTTCAGTTCCTTTAGATCTTTGATGAACTGGGTCTTCTGGGACATTTGCCTCACCTTTCCACGGTGGTTTTGGCTTCCGTATCACGCTGCAATGCTTGATTCAAATGGGCTTTTGGCCTACATCCTAGGAATGCTCAATTTTTTCACGCCATGCGCACCACTTCGATGGAGTTGGCTGACGATGATCGGCCCGGATGCTCAGGATTTTTTGCATCGGCTGACTTCGGCCAACGTTCGGTCGCTTGTGGCCGGACGCGGTATGAAGGCCTGCTTTCTCACCGGTGAGGGGAGGATTCGCGGCTACTTCAGGCTATGGCACTTCGGGGCTGAGTCGGTCGGAGAGTACGCGCTCGAATTCGAAGCCGGCGCGAATGATCGCGTCAAACGTGGGCTTCTTGAATTTATCGATCAATACACTTTTAACGAGAATTTTACCGTTTTTGACGTGTCCGGAACGTGCGAATTCGAAAGTCGGTGGTTGTTCGCGAACGAGGACGATGAATCCAGGAAAAAGCTCCTTGAAGTTCTCGGGGTGAGTTCTTTCGAACCCGGTGAAACGCTGGCGCTCGATGAGGAGATCCGAATTTGTCACCATGGTCCGAGGGATTTCGGCCGAACCTGGATTTCTGCTTGGGGCCGGCCGGCGAGAATCCAGCAATGGATTGAACAAAAAATCCGGCCTCACGCAGCTGAAATTGACTTGAGTACGACCGAGTTGTGGCGCGTCCTTTCACTTTCTCCGCGCGCCGATGTCGAGATCACTGAAGAAACCAACCCGCTCGAGCTGGGTCTCGCCGAGGCGGTTTCAAGGGACAAGGGCTGTTATCCCGGGCAGGAAGTATTGGAACGGATTGTTTCTTCCGGATCCCCTGCCCGGCGCTTGGCCATGATTGAAGGCGAAGGGAATTTGCCTGAACCCGGTGACGTCATCGTGAGTGATCCTGGGCCCGAGGCGTCTTCGACCGAAATCGGTGAGTTCACGACGGTCGTGAAAATTCCGGAACTCCCGGGATTCGTCGCGCTCGGGCTCGTGAGAAAGATCTACGCTAAACAGGGATTTCAGGTTCGATTTGGTCCATTACTGAATCCCGCTGTGATCACGAGGATCGCGCCTTATGCATAAAAAATTACGCCGCCTGAGTTCGTTTTTGCTTCTTTTGTCAGCCTTGCTGGTAAGCGGAACCGTCGAAGCTCAAGTGGGTGAGTTGTTGGGGCTTTCACCATTCTGGAAGTGGCGAACGATCGAGAGCACGCATTTCAGAGTCACGTTTCCGGAAGAATTGGAAGCGGTCGCACAAAAGACGACCGGTTACTTCGAAGAGGCTCATCAGTTCCTCTCTAAAACTCTTTTCTGGGAACCAGGCACCAAGGTTCAGGTTCTCGTTATTGACAATACCGATATGGCGAACGGACTTACCTCGCCGGTTTTGAGATTCGGAATCGCGTTGATGGTGACCCCTCCGGACAACTGGTTCAGTACCTCGTATTACGATGACTGGCTCAGGCTGCTGGTGATTCATGAGTATACGCACTACCTGAACATGGATGCCACCTCGAGCTTTTGGAGTCCTTTGCGTTACGTGTTCGGTGACGTCCTTCTCCCGAATGCGATCTGGCCGACGTGGATGATTGAAGGCCTCGCTGTTTACATGGAAACGCGCTTTACCCGTTCCGGGCGCGGCCGCAGTCCTTATTACGAGATGATGTTGCGCGCTGCCGTGGAATCGGAAGATCTGAACACCGATCGTTTCATCACACTCGACAAGGTCAATGGCCCCAATCCGTATTATCCCGGCGGCGAAACGCCCTACTTTTTCGGATACCAGCTCATGAATCAGGTCGCGCGCGAGCGGCTGAACGGCATCAGCTTTGACGGGCTTTCCGTCGTTAATTCGCCAGACGAGGTTTTAGGTCTGATCTCGGAACGTTCGAGCCGGAGGGTTCCGTTTTTGATTAACGGCAACATCAGCAACATCACCGGAAAGTCCTGGTACACGCTCTGGGAAGAGTGGGTTGCCGGCACCCGCGTCCGTAGCCTCGGGCAACTGCAGAAGATCAAGTCAAAACCCTTATCGGCCGTGGTTCGCCTTACGGGCGACGGTTATCAAACTCTGGGATCGGCGGTTTCGCCGGATGGCAACTGGATCGCTTATACTCAGGATTCCCTCGATCGGCGCATGGGGCTCCATCTTCGGCATCTCAAGACCGGAGAGACGCGAAGGCTCGCGGACAAGATGCTCGGAGCTTCGGTTGCGTTCACGCCAGATTCAAAATCCATTGTGTTCAGCGCGATTCGCACTCGGAACACCTACTACAAAGAGAGTGATCTGGCTGTTTACGATCTGGCGAGTGATTGCGTTGAATGGCTGAGTGACGGAAAACGTCTGCGCGACCCGGATGTCTCCCGGGACGGAAGGTGGGTTGTTTTCACGGTCACGGATCAGGCGACGACGGGCCTCGGTATTGCGGCCTTGAATCGTGTGGAAGGACGGCGAAATCGGAATCGGCTGGCGCTGAGTGATTTCAGGGTTCTGCATATGCCGACGAAGTACGACCGGGTTTCGACTCCCAAATTTTCGAAGGACGGGAAGTCGGTAGTCTTTTCGCTTCATCGAAACGGCTTCGCAAGCGAGGATCTGGTTAGGGTGGAGCGCGAAACCGGGAAACTCACGGTTTTAGTCGCGGACGGTAAGTTCAACCGGTTTCCCGCGATTCATCCAAACGGGCGCATCTATTTCGTCTCGGATGCGAGCGGCGTTGATAATATCTACAGTCTCGAGGAAAGCACGAAAAGACCGCGCATAGTGACGAACGTGACCACTGGGCTGGCGTTTCCGGCTTGGGGTCCGGACGGAACTCTGTACGGCTCGGTTTTTTCGACTTCGGGATGGGATCTTGCGAAACTCGGCGAACTCGATCAGAATATTTCGGTTCAGGATGTCGCGATCGAGCCGCCCCTTGCGCCGGAACCGGCGGAGATCTCCGCATCGGCGCGCTCGACTACCGTACCGCAGGGCGGATTTGCCTCTGAAGAGTACTCAATTTTTCCAAGTATCTGGCCGCGGCAGTGGTTCCCTTTTTTCGCTGTTGAACGGGGACGGCTTTATTTTGGAGGGCAGGTGCTCGGGTTCGATGCCGTTGACCGACATCGCTACATATTGGGCCTGGCTTACGACACTTTGACGGGAAAGCCGGACCTCCTCGCCCTTTACTCGAATCGGAGCTTCGGTCCCACCCTGCAACTTCAGGTCGAGAGCACGACAACCGGGCTTTATCTGGTTTCGCCGTTTTTGGATTATACCCGGCGACTCCGTGTTGCGGCTTCGATTTCACACGCATTCCCGTTTACCTACTCCGTTTTCGTGCCGAGTCTTTCGTTTAATGCCGATCGATCCTACGAGGTGATTTCGGGGTTTGGCTCTGAAGACATGATCTTTCATCGCAGCTTTGTCCCCAATTTTACGCTGATGCTTGGCTATTCCAACGCAGAGAGTTCGCGTCTCGCGATTTCAGCCGAGGCCGGCAGGGCAAGTACGGCGGGTGTACGGCTGTATCTTGATTCTGAAAATTCGATTTGGAAAGGGCTGTTGATGGATCGGGAGCACTGGCGGCTTTCGGAACACTCGGTCCTGGTTCCATCGGTCAAGGCTTCCTGGACTTCCCGGTCTGAATCCCACGACCCTTCCGCGCTGGTTGTTCTCCAAGGCCGCTTTGCGCGGGTGTTGAATAGTAATCCCGAGGATTCGCTCGATCAACTCGCCATCCGGGGCTATCCGTTGCAGACGATCTTTGCCCGAGCCGCCGTGGTGAGCGCGTTGGATTACCGTTTTCCGATCGCGCGAATTTTCAGGGGATCGGGAACCAATCCCGCCTTTCTTGAGAATCTCCATGGATTCACTTTCGTGGAATCGAGCTACTTGCCTCAAACCGCGCGCCACGGCGCCCGGGTGCTGCCTTCGGCTGGCGCCGGGATGACGTTGACAACACGGCTTCTCGTGCAGTTGCCGGTTGATTTCACGTTGGAGTACGACCATGGCTTTCGCGAGGAAATGGGCGCGAAAAGTGAGATGTCCTTCAGGCTGGGGGCGAATCTCTCGTTTTAGTGTTCCTTGCCGGTGGCGGCTTTCGCCGCATCGTCTGCGGCGGCTTCCTTCGGGAAGAGCCGCCGGTATTCGAGATTGTGATGCTCTTTCAGATAATCCAATGTCAGATAGCCGGTGAACATGCTCTTGTCCATCGGGAAGACTTCGGGTGAAAGGTGCGATCCGTAAACATGCCAGACCACAAGAACACAAAACGCAAGCAGCGCTTCGTTGGAATGGGCGAGTCGTGCCGCGGGAATAATCTGACCCGGGAGAAATGACGTAATGAAGCCGGGATAGAGCAGAGCGAGCCCGGAAAATACCATGACAAGTCCGCCCAGAACCATTCCGAGATACTCAAACTTCTGTCGATAGTCGAACTTGGGATAACGGGGGTGCTCTTTGGTATACCCGAAATAATACGAGAGCGTCGCGAACACATCCCGGAAATCCTGACTCGTCGGCAGCAGCGTCAACCGCATTTTCGAGCTGAGAATGCCGACCGCGATGATTGCGATATGAATGACAGCCTGAACTGAAAAGATGATTCCGACGACGCGGTGGAGGGTTCGGGCCCGATCAAGGCCGCCGAAGAACTGGAGAACGGAAGCGGCCCAGCTCGCCTCATAAAACTTCTGCGGGAATCCGGTCAGGACAAGGAGCGTGAAGCCCGCGATAACGAGCAGGTGTTCCACTCGCCGAAAAGGCGAGAAACGTTCGATCAGGATCGTTCCGTCGGGACGCCGGATGATTTTGGGTTGAGACATTCTCAGTTTCTCCTTAACGATGGCTGCGGAGGCGCCACAGGTGCAGCAGGATATGCAGCACCAGGCCGACCATGATCAGCGGGATCAGAATGGTATAAGCCACCTTGATGGCCCAGACAAGGGGTGCGGTTTTGAGGCTTGGCGGATAATGCGAAAGCCACGCATCCGCGAACGCCGGCGTGACGCCGAGGTGGCATTTCTGGCAGGATTTCACGACTTTCTCGCGGGCCATTTTGGGGTCTTTGTCTTTGAAACTCTGGATATTGTGAACACCGTGGCAGTCGTTGCAGGTGGCGATCGGCTTTTCGGGCCGTCCGGCGCCGAGCGCGTACAGCCGATTGGAAGCACCGTGAAAATCGTCCAGGTATGTGACCAGGACGTCGGTATTCAGTCCGTACTTTTTCATCTTCTCTTCATTGCTGTGGCATTCCGCGCAGAGCTTGTAGGAATTCAGGCGAAATTCGGCGCCGCTTGGACTCGGGATGGCATGGGCTCCATGGCAATCCGTGCAGGCGGGGGCGTCGGGGTTGTTTTGGAGGAGCGCCTTGCCGTGTACGGAAAGTTTGAACTCGTCCGTAATACTGCCGTGGCACGTCGCGCATTTCTCGTTGATTGAAAGGCGCGGGGTTTTCGGATTTTGAATGGCGTGAGCTCCATGACAGTCGACGCAAATCGGGGCTTCGCGAACACCCGCTTTCAGGATCTCGTAATGGGTGCTGTCGAGGGCACGCGTGTATTGGGCGTAATGGCACCGTTGGCAGGTGTTGCCGCGGGCGAGGGTGTACTCCCGAGCATCCTGAAATTTCACTTTTCGGTGCGGATACCCCGAGATTTCCCGATGACAATCGGTGCAGGCGAGTTTGCCCCCATGAACTGATGATAGCCAGGATTTTCGGTCGACCTGGACCGACTTGCTCGTCTTGTCGGCGAAAGTGATGCTTTCGCCTTTTTCGGCATGGCATTCAAGGCAGGCTTCCGTGGCCTCGGTGGCTGCCTTGGGTTGTTCCGCTCCGGCTTTTTCCGGGAAGGTGATGAAGGCACAACTCATGCCTGCGGCAAAACAAAGGATCTCGATTGTTCGGGGGATCGTGTACAGGTTGCGTGTCATAGGGATGTTTTTCTAATCAATTTTCATTTTTTTCGCGGCGTTCTTTCACTTCATCGCGAAGAGCGTTCATGTCTCGCGATTCCGTTTTGCCTTTTTTGAAGTAAGCAGCAGCCGGATCCCATCGCATCTGGATGAGGTGAGCCCGCTTCTGCGCGCTCGAATGTATGACATTGTATGCGACGCGCGCGATCGCGGCGGTGGCCATGAGGATGACCATGACGGGGAACGCGAGCGCGAAAATCCCACCGATCACCGGAGCGGCCGCGATGATCAGTAATGTTGGAATCCGATAATAGTTCGCGCCGGCCTTGCCGTCGAGCATCTCGCCATCCGCGCCTACAAACCTGACATCCAGCGCTTTGGGGGCCACATAGATTCCGTATTGCACCTGGTTTCCGGAAAAATAGATTTTCATAAGTACTCCTTTACTTCAGACTTCAGACTTCAGACTTCAAACTAGACTTCACTGGTACTCAGGACCGGGGCTTTCTTCCAGACTTTAAGATAGCATTTCGGCATCTTCGCGGCATTCAGGAGAAGTCCCGAGTGGGCTAGGAAAATGTACCTAGTGACTCAGGACTAGACGACGGACCGGGTTATTTGCGAACATCATTCCGATGTCCGTCGCGGTAGACGCGTTCTTGATCATTGTTTTCGCGAATATTCTTCACGCGTGGGTGTGTCTGCTCTGGATCTCGGGTCTTTCGCGGTTTGCCGGGCCGCTATCCGCGTCCTTGCATCTCTATTTATTACGGCTCGCATTATTCCTGCCTACTCTCGCGATGCTCGCGAGAATCGCGGGATGGCCGTTTTTCGGGGAAAGTTGGCCGGACCGCTGGCTGCTCATCCGCGTCGAAGGGTGGCTTGTTCTGCTTCGAAGTTCCCGTCCCTTCGTGGTTTTCATGTTGGGAGCGTTACTGTTCGGAACCTTCCTGATCTTTATCGTCCAGGAGGTCGTCCCGGTTGTCCGATCGCGCTTTGCCACCCGCCGCGAACAGTTCGGGGTTTGGTCTGGCGACTCTCGTCTCGAGCGGGTCTTGCGCGAGGTCAATCAGAAGTATCTGCGCGCGGGATTGCCCATGCGACGCGGCCGGCCCGTCAGGATTTTCAGTCTTGATTCGTCCGACGATATTGCCGTGCTTCACGGGATCATGGAGCCGGCGATTCTGATTTCGCGAGGGCTTGCCGACAAGCTGGATGAAAACGAGCTTGAAGCCGTGGTCGCCCACGAGTTGGGCCATTGGTATTACGGCGGCAACATCGGGATGGTGACCTCTTGGATCATCCGTGCATTTCAGGCGCTGAATCCAGTTGCTCTGGTCTCGTTTCGTACTTTGACTCAAGTCTACGAGGAAGCCTGTGACTCCTGGGCCGGCTATGTCACGGGAAAGCCCGCGGCATTGGCTTCCGCGCTGTTGAAGGCCTATCGTGGTGCAGACGACTTGCCGGCCGGACAAGGAAGATTTTCAAAGGCACGAAACGCAAACGAAGAAATCGAGTACCGGGCCGAGTTGCAGAGCACTCGAGCCCGTGTCCGCGCTTTGCTTGATCATCCTCCGTTCGCGCTCGCTTCGCGCTGGCTTCCGATGATGATCGGAATCGCAATGGGAGGGGTACTGTGGGCAATCCGCTAAAAAGGCAAAGTATCTTGCAAGTGATTCTCGGCATTTGCTGGACGAGCTTCTTTTTGGCCGCGCTTCTCGCGGCAGATCGGATCTTGCTCGGTCCTTCGAGGCCGACGGGCTGGGTTGAAGCGGGCTTTCACGCCGTTCCGAAGGAGGTTGGGTTTTCGCTCTCTCCGGTGTATCTGCCCGACACTCTTGCATGGCCACCTCGCGAGGTGTTCTATCGCTTTCCTCGTATGGGGTGGTGGGTGCCCGTCCGGCCCGCCTCGGGCGGAAGCCCGCTTCTCTGGATTGGCTCCGGTGAACCGCCTTATCCCGAAGCTTTGGGAAAAGAGCTTGCGGGATGTCTGCAGCCGACCCCTTCGGCGCGCTGCCCGGCTGGCTGGCTCATGCTTTCGACCCGATTCAAAGATGGAAGCCTTGTTTATCTCATCACTCGTTTTGACCACGTCGAGGCGGCACGAATTTTAAAAGGGTTGGACGGCGGACGGTAAAAGAGGGGGGGCGAATTGTCAGAAAATGTTGTTTTTACAATGACTTAAGCGCTAAAGAATATCTCAAATCCTTCCGAAACAGTAAGGAGGGGAATACCGAGATGAACCGAAGGGCACCGTTCTACCTGACGACCGCAGGATTGCTGCTGTTTTGCTCCATGGCATTCGCGAAATCGGTCGATGTTCCGCCGGAAGATATTAAGCAAATCGACGCGGCTCTGCGGCAAGTTGGTCGAGACCGGTCCAGCCCGTGTCCGACGGATATCCCGAGCGTAAGCCCCTCTTGCATGAAGCTCAGCAATGATTTTTGCGCGAAGCTCTGGGACGGCCAGCACAAGGGCAACATTCAGTTGGACGGTTCAAAGATCTTGTTGGGGAAGTCCGAAAAAAGTGAACTTTCCGTCGGCAAGAAAATGGACCTCGAAGCGCTCCTCGCGAGCGAAGAGCGGCTTCCTGCCGACCTTAGGAAAGGAGCGAAGGAGGTCTTCGCGAAGCTTCGGGAACATCTCAAAACCGAAGATGACGACGAGATCTGGTATCGTAAGCTCGGCAAAATCGAAGCTGAATTCGCGGATCTCGTCACGGATACCGCGACTGAGCGGACGAAAGCGCGCATCCCGGAGCTTAGAAAAATTAAGCTAAAGAAGCGGAGCTTTGACCAAGTGATTGCCTTGAAACAGGATCGCTGGGATTTGAATGCCGAGATTACCCGGGCCAAATACCAGGAGCACCCGAATTGGAAGCGAGTGGTTCGGTTGTTCGATCGAGTCAAACAAGACGTTTCGGAAGACATTGCCGATCTCAACGTGCCGGATTCAAAAAAAGCCGAACTTCAAAAAAAGCTCGAATCGATGAAGTTGCGTCTTCCCATCGACGATCCTCGCAAGTTGATTCCGTTCAATGGTTGCGACGGCGCGGTTCAAAACGCGTACTACGACAGGACCCGTAACGTGTTCACGATATGCGCGGGATTTTTTAACATTGTCCAGGACGACGCTTTCCTGACTTTTGTGATCGCGCACGAGATGGCGCATTCTTTCGACCCGACCGGCCAAGCGTTTGACTCTTTCACGAAGAGCGATGTCGGACAGGTACTCTCAAAGTTTTGTGGTGCCAAAGGTCCGGCGTATTCCTGTTCCGATTGGGAAAAAATATTGAAATCAAAGCTCGTCGAACCCACCCGGATCGAGGAGCCAACCCCCCCGTTTCGTAGGCTCACAAGCTGTCTTAAATCGGAAAAGGACCTGAAGCCGTTCGATAGCGATGAGCTCAAGAAAATCGTCGAGCAGATGATACGCGGCAAAATGAGCAACCTGGCTACTCGCAACCGATTCGCCCAGTTGGCCCATCCGACGAATCACGAGGAAGGGAAAAATGTTCCCAGCATCTTCTATATGCGTCCCGACCGACTCAGGGTCCCGGGTTCGGACGCGAGTTGCTACGGAGACGTCGATTCCGAATTGTTCGTTCAGATTCTCGAGTGCACGGGTTATCGCAATGCCTCTTCTGCGACCGAGCAGGCCAGGCTGTTTGAGAATGCGATGAAGAAAATGGAAGCGACCGAGCGAATCATCGAGGAATACTGGATCGGGTATTGTGGTCGCGATTGTGACAGCCTGATGCCGTCGAAAATGGGCCGGGTCGTGAACGAGGAAGTCGCGGACTGGTTCGCCAACAGGGCATTGGTGAGGGCCGTTGCGCGCGAGAATTCCGTCGCTAAAAAGCGGCAAATGAGTGCAACCGTGTCGGCATGGTTATGCGACAAGCCGGGACCTTTCTGGGGCGCCGGGCATCTGACCGCAATCGAGAAGAAATGGTCCTACGAAAGTCATCCGGATAACAGGCCGCGCAGGATGGCCATTTTTACGCCGAAGCTGGCTGAACTTCTGGAGTGCACGCTCGATCAGGAAATTTTAAAGGAGAGTGCGAAATGCGAGTTCTAATGGTGTGTTGCTCGCTGGCTTTGTTCGCGGTCGCCGGGACTTCATACGCGGAACGCCCGAGTGTCCCCAAGAAACATTTTTTGTTCCGTATTACTGGCAAGTATTCGTCCCAGTTCTTCAAGATTTATCAAAAAAACGGAGCTTGGGTCTGCAATAGCGAGTCCGTTCCGTTTTTCGAAGCCAGGAAGAACCCGCTTGAATCCTTGGACTGGAATTCAGTTGCGAAATCCAGCGCTGACCTGAAGAACTGTCGCGACAAAGTTCTGATTGAAGATCAGCTCCTGAAACCGGGCCGGAAAGCAGCGGGATGCTTGAGCGAGCCGCCTTTCAAACAGCTGGCCGATGAAATTTACCGGGCCTGTACACCTTAGCCGCAAAAGCCGCAATAAAATGCTCAGGGCATCGGGAGCAGTCCGACCTGAATCGCGAATTGAACGAGTTTTGACCGGTTCCGGATACCCAGTTTGTCCATGAGGTTGACCCTGTGGGACATGACCGTTTTGACCGCGAGATTGAGACTCGACGCGATCTCCTTGTTGCTCATGCCTTCGGCGATGAGCTTGAGAATCTGACGTTCGCGTGGCGAAAGCCGCGCATAAGCCTCTTCGGCGGCGGGAGGGGTTGCGGTCTCGTTGAGCGCGTTGGAAACGAGGGAGCCCGCCATTTGAGGATCGATGTATGTTCCGCCTGAGATCACGGCGCGGATCGAGGAGATCAGTTCCTCCCCGCGCGCGGATTTTAGGATATAGCCGTTCGCCCCGGCTTCGAGCAGGCGCCGGAGGTAGATGGATTCGCTGAATTGGGTCAGGATGAGGATTTTTGATTGATTGCCGCGCTTTCGAAGTTCGAGGGTGGTCTCGAGCCCGCCCATTCCGGGCATCGAGAGGTCAAGGAGGAGAAGATCCGGTTGAAATCGCTCCACGAGCTGCACGGCCTGCTCTCCTGATTGCGCTTCTCCGACGACTTCGAAAACGGGCGAGGTCTGCTCTTCAAGGAAAGAGCGTAACCCGACCCGCAGCACCGTGTGATCATCAGCCAGAACCAGCCGTATTTTCCTGGTATTCATCCGCTGCGCTCCAGTATCGGGACCCGAATGGTCAGGGTCGTGCCCTCTCCGGGCTTTGAGTTGAGGATCATCTCACCCCCCATGAGGCTCGACCGTTCGTACATACCGAGAATGCCGAGGCCGTGTCCCTCCGGATGAATGGTTCTCGCGGATAATGAGGTAAAATGAAAGCCCTTTCCGTCGTCTTCCATCGCCATTTCGAAAGTCCGCGAAGTCTGGCTGATTGTGACCAGAACATGTTCGGCTTCGGCGTGCTGTACGACGTTCTGCAGTGCTTCCTGGAAGATTCTGAACAGACTGACCTGCATCTCAGAATCGAGGCCAATCTCGTCGTTTTCGACACTGAGTCTCGCGTTGATTCCGTGATCGCGCTGAACTCGCTCGAGATACCACTGAAGGGCAGGCAAGAATCCCATGGTGTCCAATACCGATGGCCGAAGGTCCAGGAGCATCTGACGCAAGCCGGCCAGCATTTCCTGAACCTTGGTTTCGAGTTGCCGAAGCCTGACGGCGTGTTCAGCCGCGGGAGTTTCGGACGCGAGCTGGTTCGAAAGGCGTTCGATTTCGAGGCGATGGGCCGAGAGATCCTGCGCGATCGTATCGTGGAGTTCGCGTGCGATACGGCGTCGTTCGTCTTCCTGCGCGGAGAGCACCTTTTGGAGGAACTCCCGGCTTTGCTTGTGCCGGATCACGTCCTGCTCATGCAGCAACCTGTTTGCCGCGCTCATCAGGAGTTGATGGAGGAGCGATTGAATGCGCCTCTTCTCCCTGGAGGGTGCTTTCGACCCTGAGGCCGGCGTTTCTTCCGAAAGCGCACATTCCAGGTGAAGTCCTTGCGGCACGCTGAGGTCGGCGATCACGACGGGCCTTGTTTCGGGGGCCGTTGAAAGCTCGGTGACGTCGATAACGCGTGTTCGAACGGAGCCGAGAGCGGAGGCGAGCTCCGGTTTTGCCGCGTTTTCCAGGAGAGCGGGTAACTCACTTAAAAGTTTTTCGCGTTCCATGGGCGAGAGGCCAGTGCTCGCGGAATACTGTTTGGAAGAATAAGTCAGCCTTACGGCGGCGCGCGAGAGCCCCAGAAACTCGAGCATCTTTCGTAGTCCATTTTGAAGGAGCGCCTCCATTTCCATGTCCGTCGAGCCGTATTCCGAGATTTCTTGAAGCGCGGCAAGATGGCGCTGAGTCATTGTTACTTCCTGTTGGAGCGCCGCCTCCTGCTTTTCGAGTGCCGCCAAACTTTCGATCACGCGACTGCGCCAGCGCTCGAGTGCTCTTGCGAGTTCGCCAACCTCATCCCGTCCGAAGGAAGGCAAAGAGCCCTGCAGCCCGAGCTTTTCAAGACCGCGCACCGCGCGAGTGAGGCGCCTCAGGGGCGAAACGACGCTGTGGACCGAAAGAGCCGTGAAAATCAGGAAGAGGAAGACAAAGGCGATTCCGAGAACAATCAGTCTCCTTTGAAGCATGAAAGCCGGTGCAAGGGCTTCCTTTTCCGGCTGGCGCACGGCCATTCCGAGACCCAGCTGCGGGAGTGGCGCGAATGCGAGCACTTCAGATTCGCGTGAGGTGCGCGATTCCGAGATCTGGTGGCAGGAGTGGCAGCGGCCGTGAATCTCGCGGTTGTCAAGAATCGCGTTGCTCAGAAGCTTGCCGTGATCGGTCGGCCGGAAGAGGGATTCGGGCCTTGTCGAAGCGATGACGGTTCCATCCTGATCGATGAGTTGAAGTGTGCTGGTTGTCCCCGATTCGGTGTTCTTGAAGGGTCCGAGGAGATTGTTTGACGCCGGATGAAGGAAGCCGCCGATGTAGCCGAGGACGTCTTGTTCGGGCCCCCGCAAGGCCTTGAGCATGATCAGAACCGGCCGGTTTCCCGCGCGAAGACGGACGAGATTCGACGACACGGGACCTTGTTGCTCGCGAGCTTTCGCCACGAGTGTCTTGAAGCTGGCATTGTGCAGCACGGGGTCGGGCCTCGCTTCGGGTACGGTCACTACGGGACGTCCGGCTTTATCGAGAACGAAGGCCCCTTCCTGAAACATCGTTCCCGAATAGGCCAGGGCGAGTGCCGGACGAAGTTCACCTTCTGCGGCGCCCTGTTTCACAACTGAAGCAGCCGCGTCGCCAAGTTGGTCGAGATCATGCTCGATGACTTGTTCGAGATAACCGCCTGTGGAACGGGCCAAGCTGATGCGCTCCTGGAGCAGCCGATCCACGGTGCCGCCCACCATGATCCAGGACTGGACGATCACCGCGCCAAGGAGTGATCCGCTTCCGACAATCGTGAAAAGAAAGGCGCGGGAATACAGGCTGTCCCGCCATCTTCTGTTTTCCTGCATGCTGCGTGTAAGATAGCACTCTTTGGCTCGGTGGGTGAACCATTCTCCCCGTGCCTATTGATACCGTTTTGAAATGGTGCGACTCTAGCCGCTGGAATTGTTCAGCGAGGAAAGATGGCTCAGAATCTCTCGTCAAATCAGCCCTTTAGTAACGGTGGCTTGCATTCTCGACGCCTGCCTCGCTATTTGAGACTGCTGGCGTTCGCTTCGATTTGTTTCGTCGCCCTTTTGCCGACCGCGATTATCGGTATCTTCCAGCAGTACCGTTCAGCGGAGCAGATGGTGAATCAGTTCGCGCTCCACGCGAGCACGTTGATCCATCAGGCGAATGAGGGGCCGCTGTCTCCAAGGCTGGTCGTTTCGACGACGCAAAATAACAGATTGGTTCTGTGGTCCACGTTTTATCGCGGAACCGTGCCTGTCGCTCGCGCTGGACTTCCTCTTCCGGCGAATCGCGAACAGGCCCTCACTCTCATTGAGATCAAACCTCGCGAATCCATCCGACCGCAGCTCCCTCCTCCTCGGATGATGAGTTTCTCGGTTCCGGACTTTCGCGTTCGGATACCTCTGGGGAGTTGGGCCGGAAAAAGCGACACGCTGGAAATCGGCGTTTCCTACGCGGCTCTTTACTCGACCGTCCAGGATCAACTGGCTCTTTCGGCGGTTTTGTTTTTTACGGCACTTCTCTTTCTTCTCGGCGCGGCGATTTTTATCGACCTTTACATTTCGAGGTTCACGACGCGCGTGATTCGCGCGCTCAGGTCCAAAGCGGATTTGGAGCTTGGATTGGGCGAGCATATTTACGCGCCGACATTCGGCCTGCTTATGGATGCGCTGGAGCGCCGAGAGGACCAGATCCTCGACACCCGCAACACCTTGGAGGCGGTTTTTAACGGTCTCCAAATCGGCGTCTCGATGATTTCGACCGACTTGAAGGTCGTTCTTGTGAATCGGTTTCTCGAAGGTCTGCTTGCGGGAAAGTTCCTGATCGGCCGTGACTCATCCGAGTTGAATCTTCCCGGACAAAAGCCTCGGGCAGAGGAACTTTGTCGAAAAGCTCTCGCTTCCTTGAAGCTGGAGACCCAGGATGTGGAAGTGCTTTTGGAAGGCTCCCGTCGGCATTCCTTTCTTCAGGAAGCCTACCCGCTTTTGGACGAGGAAGGAGATCCGCTGGCCGTCATTTTTCAATGTCGTGATGTCACGGCTGAACGGAACTTCAACCGCGAGTTGGGCCGGCAGCTCGAGGATCAGAAGGCAAAGCTTCTCGACACCCAGCAAAAGCTCCTTCAGTCAGCGCGCCTTGCCGCCATCGGTGAACTCGCGGGAGGGGTGGCTCACGAAATCAACAATCCGAACGGATTGATATTGGCGGGAGCCCGTTATCTTTTGAATCGGCTATCGACTGACAGTGAAGCGGTAAGCAAGAACGGCCGTGATTATCTCGTGAAGTATCTGGAACGAATCGTCAAGCAATCCGAACGGGTCGGCGATATCGTCCGGGCTCTGTTGACGTTCTCGCGGCGGCGCCCGCAGCAAAAAGACCTGATCCGTATCGAGGATTGCATTCACGACGCGCTTGAGCTTGCGAGTGCGCGGTTCGCGTTACCCGGGCCAGCCAGGGTGGAATTCACCCAGGATATTCCGCGCGACATTCCCCTCATCCGGGGGAATCGTTTCGAACTCGGGCAGGTCTTCCTGAATCTCTTCAATAATGCAGTGGACGCCATGCCGGGGGGCGGTCAAATCCGCGTTTCGGCGCGCGTTGCCGATGACAACCTTCTGATCCTGGTTAAGGATTCGGGCGGGGGTATTCCTGCGGATCTTCTGGACAAGGTGATGGAGCCGTTTTTTACGACGAAAGAGGTGGGGAAGGGGACCGGTCTCGGACTCTCGATCAGTCACGGGATCATCGAGGAGCATTCCGGAACGATGCGTGTCCGCAATCATCCGGAGGGAGGCGCTGAATTCGAAATCAGGCTGCCACTTCCGGGCGAAAAGGAGTCGAGGTGACGAATTTGATTGAAAGGCTCGAAACGATTCTTGTGGTCGATGATGTGCCTGATTGGCTCGATACCTGCTCGGATATCCTCGGAGATCAAGGGTATAAAATTCTTACGGCCCCCTCCGCCCGCGCAGCGTTGAAAATCTTGGAAGACCAGCCGGTCGATCTCGTTCTGACGGATATGACCATGCCTGAGATGAGCGGGCTCGAGCTGGTGAGGCGTATTCGCTTGGCTGATCGGGGTTGCGGGATCATTTTGATGACGGGCTATCCCACGGTTGACACCGCGGTTACGGCTCTCAAGGGCGGGGCTTCTGATTATCTCGTGAAACCGTTCACTCCCGAGCAGCTTCTCCATTCGGTGGGGAGTACTCTCGATAAGACCAGACTGATGCGGGAAAATCAGTTTCTCGAGTCGCAGGTGGCGGGACTTACGCAATACGGGGAATTGATCGGCAGGAGCGAGCCCATGCATCAGCTCTATCAGGAGTTGGAAAGGGCGGCCGGAATCGACGCGAGTGTTCTCCTTACCGGCGAAAGCGGAACCGGAAAGGAACTCGCCGCAAGGATACTCCATCGAAAGTCCCCCCGGGCAAAAAAACATTTCGCGGCGATCAACTGCGCCGCGATTCCGGACAATCTTCTTGAAAGCGAATTGTTCGGAAATGAGGCGGGCGCGTTCACCGGTGCCACGGAAACGCGACTCGGGCTCTTGGAGAACGCCGAGGGCGGGACGGTATTTCTCGATGAGATCGGGGAAATGCCCGGCTCGCTTCAGGTCAAACTTCTTCGGGTCATCGAGGATCGAAAGGTCCGAAGGCTCGGATCGAACAAGGAACGTGTCGTCAATGTGCGTTTCATTTCCGCAACGAACCGGGATCTCGCCGCGCTGATCGGGCAGAGATCCTTTCGCGAGGATCTTTATTACCGGCTGAACGTGATCATGCTCAGGGTTCCCCCGCTGCGGGAGCGAAAGGAGGATATTCTTCTTCTGCTTCAGCACTTTTTCAAAATGTACGGGACACGGGCACGTCCTGCCCCGCGGGAAATCACCCCCGAAGCGCGCGACCGGCTCCTTCGATATCATTGGCCGGGTAATGTACGCGAACTCGCGAATCTCGCCCAATTCCTGATTTTCGCCGATCGAGACGGCGTGGTGCGCGAGGAGGCTCTGCCGCGGCATTTTATTCAGGGCGACGGGCAGGGCGGCGGGACAAAAGAAGCCAGGGGCGAACCGGATTGGGCGGCCTATTACGATTTCCCGTTCACCGCTGCGAAAAAGCGGTTATTCGAGACGTTCGAGGACGCCTATGTCCGGCATTCTCTCCTTAAACATGATTGGAACATCTCGGCTGCCGCCGAAGCTTCGGGTATCGACCGTCGCACGATTCACAGGATCGTGAATAAGCTTGGGTTGAAACGGCCCGGGTAATTACTTCCGATTCAGTTCGACCGGCTGTCCGTCGCGCAACACGGTGATGCGCTTGATTTTGCCGCGGTCGCGCATCAGTTTCGCAATGCCGTCGAGAGGCGTCGGAACGGATTTGCCGTCGATGGATTGAACAAGATCGCCCTGTTTCATCCCGAATTCGTCAACGGGAATCGAAACGGTCTTTTGAGCTTTTTTTGGAGCTTTGGGCGCGGCTTTAGGGGCCGCTCGTCCAACCGTGGGCGTGAATAAGCAGGCTGCCAAGAATAGAATCGAAAATTGAGTCATTCGAGAATTTTACCTTTCGACCTGGCCGTTGGCTATGATTATTCGCGCCACTTTCCGTCACGCCGGAGTTTTTTCACGTGTTCCGAATGTTCGTGTTCATAGAGGTCTTTTCGCATTCGGCCGGTAAGCCAGGCCCAGTTCATCGGGAAGATGCCGGGTTTCAGGTGAACGTTGTAAAAATGCCAGATAAAAAGCACCGTGGCGGCGAGGAGAGCCTCGTCCGAATGGATGATCGCCGCAAGGCGGATTGAAACGCCGGGAAGCACGTGAGCCGTGAGCGTGGGGAAGGTCAAAACGAGTCCGCTTCCTCCCATCATCGCGACTCCCCAAAATACGGCCCAGTAATCGAATTTTTCATAGAACGCGAACTGGTCGAGTTCCGGTTTTTTGGGCCGGAGGCCAAAAAAATAGAAGATCATCGCGGCAAGGTCGCGGACGTCCCGCGGCACGGGGGTCATGGGATGGAGCCGCCCGCCTACCCGGAACTGCAAATAGAGGTAGACCAGGTGGTAGAGGAAATCCCCGATCATGATGAAGCCCGCGGTCCGGTGTATCATCGCGACGCTTCGGGCACCGCCCAGGAACTGGATCAGGGATTGTGAAACGGAAGTTTCTGGTGAAAGGAGAGGCCACCCCGTGACGACGCAGGTGATGACCGATGCGAGCATCAAAAAATGCTGAAGCCTGAGCTGAAACGGCATGCGTTCGACGTAGTCGTCGGGTTCAAGCCCCGTACGTTCCGGGCGCGCAGCCACTGGGCCGGGCGTCTCATTGGTATTTGGGGTTTTCTGGGTTTTCTGAGTTTTGGGCGAAAGGAGCTTCTCCCGAATCGTCGTGAGGACTTCAAGAAGCAGATAAAGCCCGAGGGCCATGAACGTTCCGAGTGTCAGGATCTTGAATAGCGTAATCACCCAGTACTCGAGCGGCTTCGTATCAGGTCTGATCGGCGTATGATCGAAAGTGGATGCGAATGTTTCGTTCGCGCCGGTATGACATTTCGCGCAGACTTTGACCCGCTGGGCTCCGTGAACCGGGGACCTCGGATCTTCCACTCTCAGGATGCTGTGCGCTCCGTGACAATCGAAGCAAAGGGGCGCTTTCTTGTCCCCGAGAATCGCCTTTCGATAATGAATCGACTTCTCGAATTCGGTGGGGACGTGCTGAGGGAAATGAAAGGCATTCGCAAGTACCGCGTCGCCGTGGCAGCGCATGCAGGCGACATCTTTCGGGATCGTCCGCATGGGATCGAGCTGGTAATTCTGTATTTTCGCCGGATCCTGAACGAAGTGATTGACCTCGTGACAGGTCAGGCAAAGCGAGCCGTCTGGCAGGTTTTTTAACAGCCCGGCTTTTCCGTGAATGCTAGCGCTCACGTCCTGGAATTGGCGTCCGTGGCAAGTCACGCACCGGTTCGCAACGCGGCTGTGGTCACGAAGATGCGGGAATCGTTCAAGAATGATCCGATCGGGATTACCGACCTGCGGGGTTTCCGCTCCGCCCTCCGCAGGCGATGAGGCGAATGCCCGCGGAGTCGCGAACGAGGCGACCAGGAGAAAAAAAGTGACTTTGCAGGCGAACCGGATTTGTTTTTCTCTCATTGTTGAAACGTTCTGTTCAGCTGCTTGAAAGCTACCAGAAACACCTGGATTTTAAAAGCCAATCGCCTGAGCTGAGTCTTGCTACTGATCTGTCCGTGTCGCTCGGGTCGTGAGCACTTCGACACCCGCCATGACAAGGCTACCCAGGGCAATGCCGACGATCGCGAAGAGGAAGCCCACGGACAGGAATCCCGTGGTCGCCGCGTAGGTATGACTTACGTTGAAGCTGAAGAATTCACCCAGGCTCAAAATCAAGGGTGCTGGGAAAAGGTGTTCGACCCGCGTCGTAACCGACTGGATCGGGGCTTCGCCCACGGTCAGGAACAAGACTGCGGCGACCGCCATTCCGGCAAAGGCGCCCAGATTGAGCTTTCGGCAGGCCTCGATCGGCCGACGGCGATTTGCGACTTCCGCAAAGACGGTCCCCAGGTTCAGTAGCTTGCCGAACCAGCCGAGGAAGTAACTCGCGGCTAAGCCGAGCATCATCGCGACGAGAAAGGTCATGAGCGCGCCCACGGCCAGAAAACCCATGTTTAGGGTCAATGAGAGCACCTTGTTTGAAATCGCATTCGAGATCAGAAGAGTCGGTACGGACGAAACGAAAATCGTTACCGGCAAAATCAGCAGGAAAATGCCCGTGCCCAACGCCATTCCCAGTCTGTCTTTCAATGTCAGTCCTTGGTTCTTCATAAAATCCTCCCTAAAAAACCGCTCTCGGATAAGCACCTAAGAGCAAGGGAAATGCCGAGAATTATATTGATAGATACCAAGGACTTACCTGAGGCCGACTTCTTCGCAAATGAAAAAAACACCAAACCGGCCGAAATCGGCCCTGATTTGGGACATCGAAGTCGCAGTTTGGAGTTTTTGGGGGACTTCCATGTCCCAACCGCGCCCTTAATCTTAGAACAAATAAACCAGTTCGGTCTTGTGAGTCTGCGAAGTCGTGCGCTTGGTGTAGCGATCCATCGAGCCTTTGCGCTTGGCATACTCGTAGGTGTAACGGAGTTTGAGTTTGGGCGTGATCGAATAGCTGAGAGAGCCCGCGAGTTCACTGTACCGCTCGCTCG
>Ga0208375_1000498_pt1 | contig 56730 bp, 69 predicted proteins | sample RifOxyD1_FD_184038 | JGI IMG/M metagenome (GOLD analysis project Ga0208375, IMG submission 184038) | Soil microbial communities from Rifle, Colorado - Rifle Oxygen_injection D1 (SPAdes) | ecosystem: Environmental > Terrestrial > Deep subsurface > Rock core/Sediment | place: Rifle, Colorado... | reverse complement strand
CCGCCCGCCCGCCCACCAGTAATGTGTAAAGGTCTTTACCGCTTGACAGCTCCGCCGTTCCATGTCATGCTTTACACATGCCAATCGACAAAAGCCTACCTGAGAAAATGTTCGCCCGCGCCGACCAGGACGGTCTGCCGCCCGAACACGAACTCAGAACCCTCGCGGACTCGTTCGCGACAGCGATCGTCGGGTACTTCGCCACCCCGCAGACCTGTGCAGTCAAGGCGTTCCTCGGGCGATGGGCTAGGGCACGGTCGGCATGGTGCCGCTACACTGGAGAGCCGCTGATATGACCCGCGCCCAAACTATCCCCCACATCCAGCAGCGCGGCTATGATGCCATGATCGCTGCTAGGAACCTGCGTGTGCCATATCACCCCGAAGGCTTCGTGTTCAACCCCTACCCGCTCGACAGCGCGGAGCGGGTCAACTTCAATGTCGGCTGCATCATCGCTGCGTTCCCGAAACTGCAATGAGCGACGACACCCAGCCCATCGACTACGCCACCACGCCGTCCTCCCTGCGCCAGGCCGCGCGGCTGGAGGACGTGCCGGAGATATACCGCAAGACGCACGAACGCCTGGCGGTAGAACTTGCCCTGCATGTGGATGATGCCGCCGAGATATTCCAGCGGTATGGATACTCCGACGAGGCCGCCGCCGACCTGCTGGAAAGCCCGGCGTTCATCGCGCTGATGCACATCGCGGCCAAGGAAGTTCAGGAGACAGGACTCAACTTCCGGACGAAAGCGAAGTTAATCGCAGGGGAGTTACTTCCCTACGCTCACGATATAGCGACTGACCCGCTACAGAGCGCAGCAGTCCGGGCAGACTTGATCAAGTGGTCGGCCAAAGTCGCCGGCTTCGAGCCGAAGGAAGCCAAGGACGACGGCCGGACCGGGGGCGGGCTGACCCTCAGCATAACTTTCGCGGGGCAGGCGCCGCAGCAGGTAGTTGCAGCACAGTACGAACCGCTCACAATCACACAGGAGGGGTAAAACCATGACCCAACTCACCGAAGCCCAGGCCGCGTTCGATTCAGCCCGCGCCGCGTTCGAGGGCGCCGCCAGCCGAGGGTTCCCGGAGCACAACCGCTACAAGCTCGAAGGCACCATGCGCGGGGCCAAGATGGCGCTGGACATGATCGCGCTTGCCTGCACCAAAACCGATGCGCCTGCGCCGATTGATGTAGCGTGGCCTGACGAGTGCGCCAAAACCGATGCACCCACGTCGATCGAGCCCCCGACCACCGAAGCCAAGGCGTACCTCGACTCGCTCGACCCGGCGCCATACCCCATCCCTGACGATTATGAGCGCGAGCGTGCTGTGGCGCCGGCAGGCCCGGTGGACATGAAGGTCTACGATCAGATCGCCGAGCGGTACAACGATTCAGTCGAGGGGCCGACGACATGAGTCACAGGCTGATGGCCATCCTGGAGTTCGATACCGGCATGCTGCGAGAACTCCTGCAGTTACCCGAGACGGCGGAGATCGTCGACGCGCGCACGGAGTTCGGCGTTCGCGGTCGCCTGCAGATCAAGATCGAAGGCGCTGGGTATCCGACAGTCGAGGGGTGCCAGATCCCGACGGTGACTTGCATCATTGGGGTCCGGCGCGGGGAAGACGGCGGCATAGAAGTTAACCCAACGCTCAACTGGCCGTTCGACCCAGTGTTCGGGGTACAGGAGGAATCATGACGGTCGTAGCCTACGACGGGCGTAGCCTCGCCGCTGACAAGCAGTCGGTGTGCGGCGGCAGGTGCTCCACCACGACCAAGATATGGCGGCTCGACACCGGCGAAGTCGCTGCGATCACCGGCATGCAGGCGATGGGGCAGATGCTGGTGGAATGGTACAAGCAAGGTGCCGACCCGGCGACATGGCCGATACCCGACAGCGAAGAGAACGACTGCGTCCGGCTGATCGTTGCCGATGTGAGCGGGTGCAAGTTCTACGAGCAGGCGATACCCCTCGCGGTTGAGGATGCGTTCGGCGCATGGGGGTCCGGCGCCGACTTCGCTGTCACAGCGATGTACCTCGGTAAATCAGCCCGTGAGGCAGTCGAACTGACGTGTCTGTTCGCTGTCGGCTGCGGCAATGGCGTGGACGCCTTCGACCTTGTGTAACAGGTCACATACGCCTAGTTATCGGGCTTTTATGCGCCTAATAGTAGCCAGGAGGTACATTACGACATGACCGCCAGAGTCCTCATCCATCCCCGCTGCCTCAACGGCCCGGCCGCCGGTGCGCTGGAAGCAGTGCTGCACAGCCATGGGTTCGTTACCGGCGAACTGGCGGTCGGGCCGCCGAACGCGAAGGGGCACTGTGACCTGGTTCGACTGATCGACAAGCAGGGTGACCTGCTCACGCTTGAGCGGCTGGATGGGGTCCGGTTCCAGCATAAGGTACTGCCGGGCGGTCCTGCACCAGAACCGGAGGCCGCATGAACCTGCGCACTTGCAACCACTGCGGATGGGTTCACATGGGCGTGACGCGCCAGTTCGCCGAGACGTCCGTCGCCGAGTTCAACACGTACTTCGGCGTTCAGGTGCAGAGCGTGCGTGAGTTGTTCGGTAACAAACCGGCCAGCCTCCATGAGTACGAGCACTGTTACCTCTGCGGCGGACCACACACCGACATGCGCGACTTCACGCCGGGCGACTGCCCTGACGGCTGCACACTCGGGCCGATTATTGCGGGAGTATGATGGACCTCAACGCGAACTTCCCACCGGTCGTCTCTGCGTACATGCAGAGCGACGCGCGACACCGGTTCATCCTCGGGCCGTTCGGCTCCGGCAAGTCTGTCGGCAGCCAATGGGACATCCCGCGCCGGGCCAGCATGCAGCGGCAAGGCCCGGACGGCAAGCGCAAGACACGGTTCGCTGTCGTCCGCAACACGATGCCGCAGCTCCGCGACACGACCATGAAGACGTTCTTCGACTGGTTCCCGAACGGCTCGCTGGGGAACTACAAGGAGACCGGTAAGACCTACTTCATCAAGCAGGGCGATATCGAGTGCGAGGTCATTTTTCGTGCGCTGGATGATGCCGCTGACGTGAAGAACTTGCTATCACTGGAACTCACCGGCGCCTACGTGAACGAGTTTCGCGATATCCACCGTGACATCATCGAAGCGCTCGACGGCCGGATCGGTCGATACCCGCGAATGAATGAGGGCGGCCCCTCGTGGTCCGGCATCTGGGGCGACTCGAACATGCCAGAGGAGATGTCGTACTGGTGGGCGATGTGCGAAGGCTTCAAGCCCGACGACATGAAGATCAAACAGGCGAACGACTGGGAGATATTCAAGCAGCCAGCCGGCGCAATCAGACTGGTCGATGACACATATATCGAGAACCCACTCGCCGAGAACCGCGAGAACCTGCCGCCAGGGTACTACACCAACCTGATCACTGGTAAGACGGATGAGTACATCCGCACGTATGTCATGTGCGAGTATGGCCGGTCGAAGGGCGGGAAGCCGGTGCACCCCATGTTCAACCGTGACGTACATGTGGCCAAATCAGTCCTGATCCCGAATAGGCAGCTTCTGCTTCTGGTCGGGGCGGACTTCGGCAGAACCCCTGCGATGGTACTGAAGCAGCAGGACGCATTCGGGCGGGTGCTCACATTCGACAACATATCCACGTTCGGGATGGCCATCGAAACGGCGATCGAGACGAAGTTACTCCCGCTCCTGCGCCAGAAGTACGATGGATTTGATATTGCCGTAACGGGCGACCCGAGCGGCAACGCCGGGGGTCAGGCTGAGGAGGCCAGTTGCGCCGATATATTCCGCAGGTATAAGCGCAAAGGCATCAACAAAGTAAAATTGGCATGGAGCAACAGTCCGGTTCACAGGCAAGGCGCTACAGACCATTTCCTCTCCATGCTTGTGCAGCGGGGGATGCCAGCATACCTCATTGATCCAGGCTGCACGGACCTTGTACGTGCGCTCGGCGGGGGGTATCAGTTCAAGAAGACGAAGGACGGTCGTAATACTGAGGATGTCGATAAGAATGACGATTCCCACCTGGGCGAGGCCAACGAGTACGCGGACATGTGGTTTCACCGCGGCGAACGGACAAAAGCTGACCTGAAAGAACGCGGTACAATCGCCACCCCACCGAACGTGAACCCATACGCCACACCCAGATAAAAGGACCGCCATGGACATCCTCATCCCCCCCACCCTCAACGACGCTGGATTGAATCTCCTCGGACAGCGCATCTTCGGACTCTGGCCAACGCATCGCGACGACCGCAAGCAGATCGAGGAGCGATGGCTCCAGAACCTGTATCAGGTCAGGAAGATTTATGACGCGAAAGTCTTGGCCATGATTCCGGCCGACAGGTCGAAAGCATATCCCGGCATGACGGCATGGATGGTGCGCGGCACGATCGCAAGATTGATGCAGATGCTGTTCCCCCAGACCGAGAAGAACTACGGCGTGCGCCCGTCGCCGCTGCCCGATCTCTCGACCGCGCAGTTGCAGCAGGTGCTGGATCAACTCGTTGCAGCGAAGGCGGGCGACGGCGACCCGTCGCAGGTCGAACTCACCGGTGAGGAGATTGAGAAGGGTATTCGTGAGCACGCCAAGGGCAAGGCTGGCGCGATGGAGTTGAAGATCGACGACGACCTTCAGGAAATGGAATTCATCACACTTGCACGTAAGGTTGTACGAAGTGCCACAATTTACAACGTAGGCATTCTCACCGGGCCGTTCCATGAGAAGACCAAGGCCCGCACATGGCAACGCGATGTCAACACGGGCGCATACAAGGCGATCGAGATCGACAAGTACAAGCCGCTGTTCGAGTTCCTCCCCGTGTGGAATCACTACCCCGATATGACGGCGACCTCACTCGACAAGCAGGACGGCGCGTTCGACCGCCACATCATGACGCGCGTTGAGGTCGAGGAACTTGCAGCGCGGCCCGACTTCCTCGCGAAGCGGGTGACCGACTACCTCGAACGCCACGCCGCCGGAAACTATCAGCCCCAGTGGTGGGAATCGGTCATGAAGGGCGAGCCCAAGAGCGCACAAGCCGGCGTCCAGGGTAAGGAGAGCCGCAAGTACGAGGTGCTGTCGTACTGGGGGCACGTCACTGGCCACGAGCTTCGCAGCGCTGGCGTGAGCATCCCCGACAGCCAGATCGGACTCTCGTTTCGCGGCAACGTCTGGACGATCGACAACATCGTGATCAAGGCCAAGCTCGCGCCGCTGGGCGACGCCATCCAGCACCACCACTACTTCGTGTTCGAAGACGACGACCTGTCCATCCTCGGCAACGGGTTGTGCGACACGCTGCGCGACTCGCAGATGAGCCTCAACGAAACCGTGCGCGCGGCACTGGACAACGCCAGCGTCATCGGCCCGATGGCGGAGATCAACACCGACATGCTCACACCAGGGCAGAACCACTCGATCAGCAAGCACAAGACGTGGATGCGCGAGAGCAACGGCGGGCAGTCCGACGCGATACCGGCAGTACGCAACATCAGTATTGACAGCCACCTGAGCGAGTTGCTCCCGCTGGTACAGTTGTTCCTCAGCTTCGGCGACAAGGAGTCCGGCCTGCCGCCGGCATCGCTCGGCGACACGTCGCAGGGCGGCAGCGAGGCACTGCGCACCCAGCGCAACGCATCCATGTTCCTCGGTGCGGCCGCACTGCCGGTGCGCGACACCGTGCGTAACTATGACACATTCACCATCTCGCTCATCTCGGCGCTCGTCGCATGGAACAAGAAATACGCACCGGACGCCTCGCGCGACGGTGACCACAACATCATCGCCCGCGGCTCCACCAGCCTGATCGCGAAGGAGGTGCTGGCGCAGTCGCTCGCTGAGTTCAAGCGGAGTCTCACGCCAGACGAACTGCCGTACATCAAGACCCGCGCACTGCTGATCGAACGCGCGAAGGCCAACGACATCCCTGTCGACGACCTGATGGAGGACGAGGATAAGGCTGCCGAGATCATCAAGCAGAACGCCGCGGCGCAGCAGCAGATGCAGCAAGGACAGATGGATCTCGTTGCCGCGCAGGTCAAGGAAGTGCTCACCTCCGCGCTCGCCAACGAGGCCAAGGCCGCGTCAGACCAGGCGGCGGTCGGGACGACGGTGTTGCAGACCATCATCGACGCCATCAACACCGGCAACAAGCACGCCGCTGATCAGGCCAAGAACCTCGTGGCAGCGCACTCCGCCGACACAGCGCGGATAGCGGCAGAAAAACCGGCACCGACAGGAGGCACGAAATGAGCATCATCAAGGCAGAGCAGCATAAAACCGAACTGGACATATTTGCGTGCCGACACGAACCCGGTATCCACGCGATGCGCGACTGGCTGTACGCACGGCGCGACCGAATAAACACCGAATGGGTCGGGATGGTCGGTGACGACTTGACCCGCAAGCAAGGCGAAGCGTTCGCCGTGGCCAACATGATCAAGTTGATCGACATCGGCCCGACAATCAAGCAACCACTTTGAGGAGATAGACATGCCTGCTGAAAACAACGACAGCTTTGATGCCGCGTTCGCCGAGGTTGTAGCCTCGCTGGATGTCGCGCCTGCCCCAGTGCCCGCGCCTGCGCCCGAGCCTGCCCCAGTGCCCGCACCTGCCCCAGTGCCCGCACCTGCGCCCGCACCTGCGCCAGTGCCTGCACCTGCGCCCGAGCCTGCCCCAGTGCCCGCACCTGCGCCCGCACCTGCGCCCGCACCTGCGCCCGCACCTGCGCCAGTGCCCGCACCTGCGCCAGTGCCCGCACCTGCGCCAGTGCCCGCACCTGCGCCCGCCGAAACCCCCGAAGCCAAGGCCGCGAGGGAGGCGTTCGAGCAGAGCATCGCCCCCTACACCCCGACCGCCGACGAAGCCGCCGCGTTGGAGGCGTTCAAGCGCGAGTTCCCCGGCGAGGCCATGGCGGTCGAAGCCCGGCTGAAGTCGGTCGATCGTGACATCAACGCGCGGGTGTATGAGGCGGTACGGAAATACGCGGCTGCCATGGAGCAGAGGCTTGTCCCAGTCGAGCAGACCGTCACAAAGTCAGCCGTCGAGCAGCACGCCGCCGCGCTGCATACCGCGCACAGCGACTACGATGTTGTGATTACCAAGGTGCCCGACTGGATCAAGACGCTGCCGTCCTATGCCCAGGCCGGCGCGCAGGCGGTGTATGACCAGGGCACGACACAGGACGTGATAGCATTGGTGAATGACTACAAGAAAGCGAACCCCATGACAACCCCCGCACCAGCGCCTGCCGCACCTGCACTCAAGCCCGCGCCCGCCGGCGCCGATGACCTGACCCCGGTAGGGTCGCGCCGCGTCGCCGTTACGCCGACGGGGGCTCCGGATCCCAACGACTTCGACGGCGCGTTCGCCGAGGCTGCGGCGGCTGCGAAATAAACGAAGTTGCACAACTTCTTGAAACATGGCAGAATAATTCTATGGGTAGCCATACGTCGACGCACAACCTAACCTGATTTGAAGGAACCATCATGAGCATACTGTCCAAACTTGCGGTTGCTGCGTCGATTGCCGATTTCGCTGTCAAAAAGTTTTTCTTCGATCTCCTGAAGATCGATACCGTCGCCGCCACGGGCTCGCTGATCAGCGACGCCGCCGTGCTGAAAAATGGCCGCAACGTTGTGACCGCCGCCAACGGCACCAAGGCTGTCCGGCTGCCCAAGGCCGAGGTCGACGCCAAGGTCGAGGTCGTCAACACTAGCGCGACACAGGCGCTTATCGTATTCCCTGAACTCGCCGCTGATCAGATCAACGCGATCACCGCCGGCGCGTCACTCACCATGCCGGGCGGCTCCAGCGCAGGATTTTACTGTGACGCCAACGGGCACTGGTATGCGGCTGTTGCTACTGCGGCCACCGCCGACACCGCCGAACTGGCATACCTCGATGGTGCACTCTCGACGAACTTGGTGGCTGACAAAGCCGCGATCCTCGGAACCGGCGGTGCGCTGACCCTCGGCGGGGCGCTGACCGCAGTCACTTCGATCGGCATCGGCAGCGCGGTTCTGACCGAAGCTGAAATGGAGATGTTGGACACGCTGTCTGCCGGGGTTGCGACCGCATCCAAGGCTGTGATCCTCGGCACCAACAAGAACCTGGATGAGTTCCACACCGCTGCGCTGTATCTCGGCGCCGGCGCCGGAACGCTGGTCAGCTCGACCGCCGCGCAACTCGACGCCGCCGTCGCCGGAACCCCCCTTGTCTATCGCACGACTGTCACGGCTGCCGCGATCAATACAGGAACCGCATCGTATGTCGTTCCTGCCGTCGCCGGCCAGCGGTTCCAGGTGATGCACATCTCGATGGCAGCCACGCTCGGCGGCGGCAACGTCGCAGGTCCGACCACTGTGGAAGTGATCGAGGAAACGGCAGGGACCGTGTTCCTGAGCCACGTCACCGCCGACCTCACCGACGGCGTGTGGCACAACCTCGTTACCGGCACGCCGGTTATCACCGGCATCACGGCGGGCGGCATGACCAGCGCTGACAACAAGGGGCTGCTCGTGACCTGCACAGGCGGCACGCCTTACGCAACGTCGAGCGGCCTGGATGTCGTTGTTGTCGGTTACTACACCACGACGTAACATGAAGACCTGCACTACTTGCAAATTGGAGAAGATCGAGGCGGCGTTCCACCGAAAGGCGGACGCTGCTGACGGGCTGTACCCACACTGCAAGGAGTGCAGGAAGGTCAGGGACGCGCAGTATCGAGTGGAAAACGGCGAGCGACTTCGCGAGTACGATACTACGCGATACCAGCAGCCAGAACGAAAGGCAGCAAGCAACGCCTCTGCGAAGCGCGTGTACGAGAAGGACAAGCCCGCTGCTCTGAAGAAGATGGCAGAGTACGCACGGACGCACCCAGAGCATGTTCGGAAAGCAAAGGCTGCATATAAGGCCCGCAACCCAGCCAAGACACTCGCGCATACCCGCAAGCGTCAAGCAGGGAAGATGAACGCCACGCCCGCGTGGGCGAACCAGTTCTTCATCGAGGAGGCATATGACCTCGCCCGGCTGCGCACGCAGCAGAAAACAGGCAGGTCCGACGAGTGGCAAGTCGATCACATAGTCCCGCTCCAGCACCCGCTTGTGCAGGGGCTGCACGTGGAGCACAATCTACAAGTCATACCCGCAATACACAATCAGCGAAAAGGCAATCGCGTGTGGCCAGATATGCCGGCCGAGATAATCGACCCCAAAGGTGGATCGATGCACAGCAATCACCCCAACCCCCACCTATAAGGAAATATTATGACCACCCCCCTGCAAACTTATGGAGATTTGTCTCCTCGAACTGCGGCCTTCGCGATCGCCCCACTCCTGAAGCGCCACGACGCCGAAATGATTCTGGAGAAGTTCGGCCAGACCTTCCCGTTGCCTACCAAGTCGAGCATCGTCGCCAAGTTCCGCCGCTACGAAGCCCTGCCGCTGGCCACCACGGCGCTCGTTGAAGGTGTGACGCCGGCCGGCACCAAGCCGACCATCACCGACTACACCGCGACGCTGGAAGAGTTCGGCGACTTCATCCCGTACTCCGGTTTCATGCTGGATACCCACGAAGACCCGATCCTCAAGGAGTACGGCTCCCTGTGCGTTCAGCAGGCCGCCGAGACGATCGAAACGCTGCGCTGGAACAAGATCAAGGCTGGCTCGCAGGTCGGCTACGCCAACGGCGGCATCACCACGGTCAACACCCCGATCAGCCTGGCCCTGCAGCGCACCGCGACGGCTGCCATGCTCCGCCAGCGCGCGCACTACATCACCGAGTTCGTGTCGTCCAGCCCGGACTTCCGTACCGAGCCAGTGTCCGGCGGGTTCATCGGCATCCATCACCCCGACGTGAGCAACGACATCCGCAACATGCAGGGCTTCATCGAGGCCAAGCAGTATGCGGGCCAGACCACGCTGTTCCCCGGCGAAGTCGGTGCTGTCGAAGACGTGCGCTACTGCCGTAGCGTTCTCTTCACGCCGTACCTGGGCGCGACCGGCGTGTATGGCGGCGCCTCGACCACGATGCGGAACACCGGCGGCTACGCCGACGTGTATCCGGTCATCTACATCAGCAAGGACGCCTATGGCATCGTGCCGCTGAAGGGCTCGAACGCCATGTCGCTGATCGCCCACAACCCCGGCTCGTCCGGTACCGGCGACCCGCTGAACCAGCGCGGCACGCTCGGCTGGAAGGCAGCGCAGACCAGTCTCATATTGAATGACCTTTGGTTATACAGGCTGATGGTCGCAGTCACGCTGTAATCGACACGGTAGGGGGCTTCGGCCCTCTGCTCTAACCCCACTTCAAGGAGATTCACCATGACTGCACCCACCAGCACCTACAAGCGCAACTGTGGCCCTGTCCAGCGCGCGCAAGGCTCCGTCAGCGGTACCTACACGGCTGCCTCCGACGTTTCCACCACGACCAACGCGACGGTCGCCGCCGGCGTCCTGACCATCACGCTAGGGTTCCTCCCGACGTACTTCAAGCTCGTCAACGTGACCGACCGTATCGCGTGCGAGTGGTACGACGGCATGAACCAGGGCGACTACATCAAGACGATCGCTGACGGCACCGCGACGCTGGAGACTGGCGACGCGCTTACCATCACTCCGGCCACCCGCGCCGGCGGGTCGGTAAGCCAGGCCGGCGGATCGGCAGATACCAGCCCGAGCGGCGTCGTGACTTTCACGTTCTCCGGCATCACCGGCGACAACGACACGCTCGCATGGGTCGCCGAGGGCTGATTGTGTCCATGAAGTTCCGCATTGAGATCGAAGTCCTGGAGAACGGCTACCAAGTCGAAATCCCGGACATCGAGGCATACAACAAGGCCGATGCGGCGGCCAAGAAGGACAAGAAGTCATCCAGTATGGGGTGCTGTTCTCCGTACATGGGTGACTTCATGAAGGCATACGCGGCCAAGACCGTCGAGGAGGTTCTCGCCCTAGTCAAACCCGCCCTCAAGAATCTCCCACAGACGACCTTCGACGAGGCGTTTGCGGAGGCTGCGAAAATGAAGTAACGCCCGACTCCACACACCTAAAAACAGGAGATTGAACCATGAACCAGAACGACGCATTTGCCACCGCCGCAGTTGAAGAGACCGACGCCGAGCGCGTCGCCCGCCTCCGCGCCAAAGCTGAACTGCAAGCCGCGCAGGAATTCGACGAGGACGCCGTTTACGCCAAGCTGCTCGCTGACGCGCGCGATAAGCGTCAGGCTGGCATCCTGAACCCCGAGGTCGATCTCCCTGCTGACACCAGCGCCCTGCCGGCCGACTACGACCGGATAAACATCTTCCGCGGCGGCGCCAAGCAGGATCTGAACTACGTCCCGCTCTCGCTCAACGGCCTGGTCATCAAGGTGCCGCGCGGCGTCGATGTGATCCTGCCGCACGCCTTCGTGGCTGACTGCCTCGACCTCTGCATCGAAGACACCACGACCCCCGCATTCGACGCTCGCGGGAACCTTTCTGGCGTCGAGATTCGCCCTGCCCACCGGTTCCCATATTCCTTCAAGGGTAAGGCCACGCCCGACGAGTACAGGGCGTTCCAAGTCCAGCAGAAGGACAAGGCACAACGCGAGACCGCTCTGGCGGCGTAAGCCGTCGGGGCTAGGGGAACGGCATGACGCTCGATGAAATGCTGGTTTATACGGCCAGCGAATTCCTCGACGACCGTACCGATTTGGTCGACGGTGAGAACGACGATTTGTGGTCGGATGACTACCTCGTCCGACAGTTCAACGAGGCCGCCAGGATCCTCTGCCGCAGGTCGTGGGCCATCATCGAATACGGCACGGTGCCAGCCGGCAGCATCACGCTGCGCACCGGCGTCTCTGTCTACCCGCTGCACAAGTCGGTGCTCCGCGTCTTTGATGGAACGCCAACCACGCAGTCTGCGCCGCTCGGCCGCTCGGAGGACATCAACCTCCGTGACACGAGCGTTGTAACCCCGTACCCAGCGGATACCTTCAACGCTGTCGAACTTGGGTCAGCCGCGAGTCTGGCCGGCGGATCTGCCACACTCTCCGGCGCCCCGCTCGCGTTTGCCTCTGACGCTGCATCACGCACCCTCCGCGTATTCCCGCCGCCGACCGTCGATCAGAATGGTCTCAAGGTGGTCATGAAGATCGCGCGGCTGCCGATCAACGAACTCACCCTCGACGACGTGAGCGCCGAGCCGGAAGTTCCCACCGAATTCCACATGGCTCTCTGCCACTACGCCGCTGGTCGCGCGCTCGTACTGCCCAATGTTGATGCCGACCAGAAAGTAGAGGGCCGGCGGCTGTTGGCCGAGTTCGACCAGGTTGTGAGGGAAGCCAGGCAGGAACGCCAGCGGGCTGAAGCCAGTACCTACCGCTGGAACTTCGCCAGCACCACCGCGGTACTGCGGTAATGGCGGAGTACGCCGATAAGACCGACGAGCGGGAGGGGCTGGTCGAGTTCAGTTCGTTCCTCGGTCTACGCAACAACGTTGATGCGGCGTCTTTCAGCCGTGAGGATCTCGTTGCCGCCCTGAACGTCGACGTGTTAGATGATCTGTCAGTCAGCCGACGCAAAGGATTTTCCCCAGCGCTCACCACCGCCATCGATCGCTGCCTATGGGCATCAGGCGCAGTTTGCCTCGGTGTTGGTTCGAACTCGCTCAAATTGGTCAACCCTGACTATACAACCAAGACGCTGCTCACCGGGCTCACGGCGGAACGCCCGGTCAGTTATACCGCCGTCGGCGAGCGTGTGTTCTGGTCGAACGGAGCGCAGAAGGGCGTCGTCCAGAACAGCGCGAACCGTTCATGGGGTATTGAGGTACCTGACCAGCCTGTAGCCACTGCTGGCTCTGGCGAGTTGATGGCAGGCATCTACCAATATGCTGTCACATACCTGCGTTCGGACGGGCAGGAGAGTGGCGCCAGCCTCGCGGGCACCCTCACCCTCAGCGCCGCCGGCGGCATTGATCTGTCAGCGGTTTCCGTATCGACTGACGCAACCGTAACTCACAAGGCTATCTACGTCACCTCGGTCGGCGGCGAGACGCTGTACCAGGCAGGCGTGATCCCGAACGCCGACACGACATTCGCTATTCGCGAACCGCGAATGGGCGCGTCGCCGATGCTCACCCAGTTCCTCCAGCCGCCACCCGCCGGCGACCACATCGCCTACCAGAACGGCTACCTGCTGGTGGCCAACGGCGCACGCCTGTACCCCAGTGAGCCCTACGCGCCCGAACTGTTCGACTATCGCCAGGCCGTACCCTTCACCGGCCGCATCACCATGGTCGCGCCGGTGAAGGGCGGCGTGTGGGTCGGGCTGGACGACCAGATCGGCTGGATCGCAGGCGACACCCCCGAGATGTGGGATTTCAAGCCTGCAGCCGACTACGGGGTGATCCCCGGAACGCTCTGGTTCGCTGATGCGGGCGTGCTCGGTGACGGGCAGTCCAGCGGCGAGATGGCTGCGTTGTTCGCGTCGAAGCATGGCCTGTGTGTCGGAATGCCCGGCGGTCGGCTGATCAATGCGACGGAAGCGCGGTTTGCCTACCCAGTGCAGGCCCAGGGCGCAGGTATCACCCGGCGTCATCGCGGCACCACTCAGTTCCTCGTCACGATGCAGGGGGCTGAGACTGCGGGCAACATTGCATCATGATACAATAAGTTAGTACCCCCAAACACATTTAACAGGAGTAAAAATCATGGCCCTCCGCTTCTCTCCCGCAGTACAGAACTTCATCGCCGCCGAAGGTTCGTGGAAGGATGTTTTCGATAACGGTGCTATCGAGATATACACCGGCACGCAGCCGGCAACGCCGGACCTCGCAGTGACGGGCACTCTACTCTGCACGCTGACCTCCAGCGCTGGCACCCGCACTGCCGAGACGCGCGCCACCGGCGTCGTCACGCTGTCCGTCGGCGCCACCACGGGCGATGATGTCACTACCTTCACCCTGAATGGGAATGAGATCGCCGGCAGCACGACTGCATGGAATACCTCGCTGACCCAGACCGCCGCCGATGTCGCGCTCAAGATCAACCGCAACCCGGCCAACAAGCTGGTGCGCGCGACCTCATCCGGCGCGGTGATCACACTGACTGCGCTCCCCGGCATCGGCGACACCATGAACTCCGACGCCATCGCTGTCGGCGTGGCCGGCAACATGATCGCCACGGTCACCAGCACCACGTTCGGCTCGGGTACGGGCGGCAGCGCGGCTGGCGTGACTGCGGTGAATGGCCTGAAGATGGACTACAACGCGGCGGCCGGCGTCATCACCAAGGACGTGACGCAAACCTGGTCGGGCACCGCGGGGAACACCGGCACGGCCGGTTGGTTCAGGATGAAGGGTAGCGTGGCTGACGCCGGCGCACTGGACTCCAGCGCGGTGTATCTCAGAATGGACGGAAACATCGCGACCAGTGGCGCCAACATCAACATGTCGAGCACCTCGATCACCTCCGCTGCGTTGCAGACCCTGAGCACCTTCAGCTTCACCATTCCTGCGGCGTAAGCCGGAGTGATTGATGGGCGCTGAGACCCTCTGGGGCGACGGCCTAGTCTTCCCCGCCCCAACTCTCGCCGCCGGGGAGAACGGGGCACTGACGCTCGCTGCCCCTGCCCCCACCCTGGCGGCGGGCGACAATGGCATGGCGCTCACCGCGCCGGTGCCGACGCTCTCCGCACCTGACGGGCAGAGCAGCGCAGAACTGAGCATCCCAGCCCCTACCCTCAGCAGTACGATGGGGGCGCCGTCGTTTGCGATGCTCGCCGATCTATTCCCGCCGCCGCCAACGCTCGAATCAGAGGGTCTCACCGGTGAGGTGGCCACTTTCGCCAACTCGGCACCGGCACCTACGTTGTTCATCGGCACCGTCGATGCCGTGCTTGCTGCACCGGCGCCGCAGTTGTCAGCCAGCGCCCTGTCCGGCACGATCATCACCATCTCGGCGACCGCGCCAGCGCCGATCCTCGATGCCACGCTGTTCAGCCCCACGATCATCACCGCCGCTAACAGCGCGCCGGCACCCCAACTCGCGGCCGCGCTGGCATCGGGAAACATCCTCGCCGCCATACTCGCTGCTCGCGCGCCGCGGCTGAACGCGCAGGTGCTGACCGGCGAGGTTGCGACAGCGCTGCTCACCGCCGCAACGCCGATCATGGCTGCGGCGGGGTACCCGGCCTATACCCTCACGTTCGCAAACACCGCCCCCGCGCCCTACCTCGACGCGACCTTGGGCACGACGTTGGCGGCGACCTACCGGACGTGGGTACTGAACACCCGCAAGGGGGCGCTCAGTGAGTATGATGGGTTCGCCTTCAACAGTTACACCATGTTCAACGGGGTCGTGCTCGCAGCTGGACCAGCAGGCATGTTCTCGCTCGGCACCCAGGGAACGGATGCTGGAACCGCGATCACCGGCCGGGTCAAGACTGGGCAGGACGCCTTCGGCTCGTCAGTCCACAAGCGCGTACCCCGCCTGTATGTCGGGTGCGACACTGCAGGCGACATGCTGTTCCGCATCATCACGACCGAGGGCGGGTCGCGTACATACTCGCTGCCGGACAACTTTGTCCGTGGTATCCAGCAGCGCAGGGTGCCTATTGGCAAGGGCGTGAAGAGCAGATACTTTCAGTTCGAGTTGGAGAACGTAGCCGGTGCAGACTTCTCGATATCGGACGTGCTCGCGTACCCAACCAAACTTCGGCGGCGGGTGATGTAGTGCCCTCTCTCCACTTCCTGTCCTCAGAGGTTGACGACGCCAAGTGGCTCATCTGGGGCAGGATACTGCATAGGCGTGGGGTGCGCGGCACTCGGTACCCTGATCCTGCTGTTATGGTGCGAATCACCAACACTGCCGTTCTCGTTAGGCGGGGCGCATTATCGTATTACATGTACGGGTACCCCGCATCTCCATGTTCCTGCCGAAGCGTTAGCTTTGTCATCGACCAGACAGCACAGAACACGCTGGTCATGCTCTCTGATGGGACGCAACTAGCTAGTATTCCATTTACCGATGATGGGGCAGGGACTAGAACAAACTACCCATCTGTGCTGTCATGGAGTGGCGACGGGTGGATACAGCTATTTGACACGATATCAGGGGGGTTGATACAAACCAAAGGAACCCGCGCAACGTTCACGCCGCCCGATGACGCATGTCTTTCATTGGATGCGCTACCGAGCACAAGCCAGTACAGCATATATGTTATATCGGCGGTACCCGCCGGGGCACCGACATCACAGGTATGGCAGGTTGCGTACTCAGATGGGAGCCTGTCAGCAGAGCAAGCAGGCACGTTGAGCGGCGGGCTGTATACCAATTACCTAGACTTATCAGCCTCGTGGGGTCCGCAGACCCCCTACCCGATGTCTGCCACGCAGCCGACTATCATAAATGGAACAAGCCCGAGCTATACGTTCACGCCGGCTAGTATCGGATTTCCGGACATTCCCGATACAGCGCTCGCAGCAGATTGGGCTGCGGCTCATGCCATAGCCATAGTGCGAGAGCGCACGAACACGAAACTCTGTTCTGATAACATGAAAGCCAACCTGAAATCTGGGGTACTCCAGGACCAGCTTTTATCAGAACTGAGGGTAGCCCACCCAATTTCCGGCGGCACATATCAGAAGGCTTTGATGACGGCGCTCGTAGAAGATACCTCATTAGGGGGTGGTGACGATACCACGGATACAAAGATCGTGACACTCAGTTACAACAGCACTGATAGTAACGGCAACCCGATCACGCTACAGCAGGTAATCACTGGTACACAGCGTACCGTGAATACTTACTGCATGGATAGCTTAGGCGACCCCGACATGGCCATGTACACTACAATTACCTTCACTAACTGGCTCCCTGTCGACGCATCGGGGAGCACCGGGGATACCACAGATTTTCGGTATCAATTAGACGACGCAACAGGGCTTGCCCAAGTGCGCAATGGGGTTCAAGTGACGGGCGCTGCAGATATCAGAGATACGTTCGACAGTGTAGGCGGATTGTACGACCCTCCTTACCCACAATCATCCGATTCGAGTACCTACTCATACCCTCAGTTATACATTGACTATCGCATGGCGACCCAGAGGGGATACGCGCTCGACAGTGGCGACCCCACATGGCTAGATTCTGCGTACCAGAATGGGGAAAGGGTCGACGTATTCCCGCTGTCCGTAATACATTCTGATTTCGGCGACCTGGGGATGTTCCCGCAGGGTGCCGATGTTGGAGATGTGTCAAAACTAACAATGCGCGTCGACATGAAAGCGACATATACATATGACTACAACACCGGTGCGTGGTCAGGATCAGGAGAAGACATATCTCCTATCACGCTTCCATACACGACAGACGGCGCTGTTATCTTTCGCAGTCGTATAACAAGTGGGTGGCCAGATGTAACTGAAGACGACCCGCTCACTGATGCTACATATAAAGGCCAAGCCGTAGCGATCAAGGAGACCCCCGGCGATTACCCGCTGTTTGTCCTGCTTCTCTCTGCATGATACAATAGAGCATAGGCCAAAGGAGCCCATATGACGTTCGCTGCTGATCTTGCCGCACAACAGGCTACTGTCCAGACCATTCAGGATCAGGCGCAGCAGTATCTCGACGATCTGTTGGCGGTCACGAACGTCGAGTTCTCCGACGACTTCAATATCGATCGCCTTCTCCCATGGCAGCTTGGATTCGAGGGCGCGGCTGAACGCGCAGTAACCGCAGACCGCCCTGCGTTCACGCCCAGCATCACGATCGTCTCAGCCGCGCCGCCGACGCCGCCGGCCGCCGAGTTCTCCACCATCACGGATGTCGTGGTTCCCGACCTCGCCGCTGTCGCACCGACGCTTGCGTTCCCCACGGTCCCCAGCAGCGCGCTGCCTGACGCCCCCGGCGCCGCAGCCGCGTTCCTCTCACCCACGATACCGACTGCGCCGCTCATCACCCTACCCGCAGTGCCGACGCTGGAGTCGTTGTCGCTGCCCACCGCGCCGTCGATCGACCTGCCGGCGTTCGCTGCCTTTGCGCCGGATGACGACCTGGTAGCGCCCACCGCACAGTTCCAGTTCGCCGAGGCTGCCTACGAATCGACGCTGCTCGACCCGCTGAAAGCCAAACTGCTGGCCGACCTCACCGATGGTGGGTATGGTATCGAGACGGCCGACGAGATCGCGCTGTTCAACCGCGCGCGCGACCGCGAGGTCGAGGTCATGATGTCACGGATCAGCGACGCCGGCCGCGCCATGGCGGCGCGCGGGTTTCCCCTGCCGCCCGGCGAACTGAGCGTCCACGTTGACCGCGCATACCAAGAGATGCAGGATAAGGTCTCCGCCGCGTCACGCGACATCACGCTGGAACGCTCGAAGCTCTACGTCGAGAACCGCCAGTTCACGATCCGTGAGGTCAAGGAACTGGAAGGCGTACTGCTCAACTTCCACAACGCGGTGCAGGAACGCTCGCTGAACGTCGCACGCCTCACCGTTGAGATGTCGGTTGTCATCTTCAAAGCGCTGGTCGAGCGCTACACAGCGCGCGTCGCGGCCTACCGGGTCGAAGCCGAAGTGTTCTCGGATCGCATCCGGGGGGAGCTGGCCAAGGCCGAAATCTATCGTACACAGGTTGAGGCGGTGAACGTCAGCTCGCAGATGCAGCGCACGCAGGTCGAGGTCTATTTGGCGCAGTTGAAGGGGGTCGAGACCTCGGTCGACATCTTCCGCGTGCAGATGGATGCTGCCAAGGTACAGGCTGAGATCGAACGGATCAAGCTCGAAGCCTACCGCTCGCAGGTGGAGACCTACACTGCGCAGGTGCAGGCCAAAGTCGCCGAGTTCGGCATGTACCGCGCGCAGATCGAGGGCGAGACCTCCAAGGTGCAGGCGTTCGAGGCTGAAGTTCGCGCGTTCGTCGGGCAAGTCGGCGCTGCGGAGATCCGATCCAAGATTCAACTCGGCAAACTCCAGCAGGAAACCGAGCAGGCGCGCATCCAGTTGCTGACCTACCAAGGACAGTTGGATCAGTACAAGGCCGACGTGGAGCGTCAGGTGCAGTCCGGCCGCCTACAGGTCGACTACTACAACTCGCTCACGTCGGTCAGCCGCATGGTGAACGAAGCCGCCATCGCGAAGGCAGGGCTGGACTCGGACGCTCTCAAGGTGGCGAACGACTGGAACATCAAGGCCATGGACGTCAACATCGCCCGCGCGCGCGCCAAACTGGAAGCCACGGTCGAGGCGCTCAAGTTCAAGACCGAAGGTACGCACTACGCGAGCGAGAAGTTCTACGCAATCCTCACCGCGCTGATGTCCACAATCAACACGTTGTCGGTTTCGACGACGACATCGTAGGGAGATTGAGATGGCAGGAATATTCGACACGCTCGCGCAGGTCACCACAGAAACCAAAGGGTTTGGTGCCGACGCAGAAAAGACCCGCCGTGGCGCTGAGGCATGGGCGCGGGCGCAGGAACTGAAGGCTGCTAAGATGGCGGCGCCGACCGCACCAACGGGGGTGGCATATGGCGCAGGAAAGGCAGTCGGCAAGGCGGTCGGCGGGAGGCTGGTTCCCGCGCTCGCTATTGGCGATATGGGGTTCGGCATGGCCGACCAGGCAGAAGCAACAACTGCCGGAGCCACCCCGGAAAACCGCCCCGAGCGGGCGCTGAAGATTCTCGCTGGCGCGGACGTGACTGGGCTCGGCGCGCGCATTGGCAGGACGCTGTCCGGCGGGGATTTCTTTGGGGCTACACCCGGCGCACCGCCATCGTTCGGAGCGGTCCTCGCTGCCGCATCTCCCATCACGCCCGCGCCCGTTATGGCTACCCAAGCCGATGTGCGTAAATCAGACAACGCCATCGCTGCGAACGCCCCCTCACAAGTTGCTGATGGTGCATGGGCCGCGCCACACGGCGCCTCCCCCGGCATCGGCGCGCAGCTCGAAGCTGGTCCAGCGACGCCCAGCGTGTCCTCCAGCCGCGACGCCAATGGAAACCTCGTACTCACCAACGCACCGCCCGGCCCTGCTGCGGCAGGCGGTGCGCGAGCTGTCAGCCCCGGCACCATGCCGGCCTTCGGCGCGATGGCGACCCCTGCACCGGTGCGCGACACCTACCAGAACAAGGCGGCAGGCGGAAGTCTCGCATCGTTCTTCGGTGCGTCGATGAACGAGAAGAAACTGGCGACTGAGGAGGCACGGAATACCGCTGCTGCCGAGGCCCAGGCTGCGCGCGATATGGAAGCGCAGAAGATCAACGCGACGCTGGCAGCAGCAACTGCGAAGCAAGCGGTATCGCCAAAGGATGCCGCCGAGGCTGCGCGGGTGGGCGCCATCCTGGAAGCGGCACGAGGGGCGAGGACGCCAGAAGAACGGAACGCGCTCCTCACTGGTCATGCCCAGGGGGCGAACGCACCCTACCGGTTCGTTCCAGGGATGAACCCAGGAGAGGTGTTCGCGGGGAATGCACAGACGGGTGATGTGACTCTCCAACAAGCGAAGCCGCCAGCGTTCACCCCGAAAGAGGGCGACCGGATCACCGTACCGAACGCGAAGGGGGAGCGCATTCCCGGAACGATGCGCGGCGGCAAGTTCGTTCCTGATTAAACTATGGCCGAGTTCGATCTCTCGCAGGCACAACCGCTGGTGCCGCCAGAATACGACATCTCGCAGGCGCAACTGACGGACATGCCGCCGCCCGGCCCCTTCGCCCGCGGCGTGAAGTCAGGCGTGGCCGGCGTGAAGTCGAGCCTGTATGGTTTCGGTGCGCTCGCCGCCCGCGGCGCCACGAACGCGCTGCCGGCAGCCGCCGCGCCTATCACCACCGGACTCGAAGCCGCCGCGCTGAAGAACGTCGCCGCGCAGAATGAGATCGCTGCACAGGGGGCAGTCACCTACGAAGACGTGGTTGCGGACCCGTCGCGCGCCGGCGAGTTCATCAAGTACGCCGCAGGGTCCATAGTTCCGTCGCTCGCTACGATGGTAGCCGGCGGCGCGGTTGGCGCAGGGCTCGGTGCGCTCAGGGCGGGTGCCATGACAGTAGCCGCCCGTGCCGCTGCGATAAAAACCGGCGCACTGGTCGGTGCCGTTGCTCCCGACTTCGCTGTGGAGGCAGGTAGCATCTACCCCGAAGCCCTGCAGACCGGCGTCGAGAACCCCGCGCTGCGATCCGTTGCCGGCGGCGCGGGCGCGGCAGCGATCGACTTCCTCACCATCCCCGCCGCCGTGCGCGCGCTCATGCCCGCCGGCAGGGCCGCGACGCGCGCTGGCACCCTAGGCGGCGCGCTGAAGTCCTCCGCGTTGGGCGCCGTGGTGACTGGCGGCAAGGTTGCCGGTGCCGAGGGTGTGCAGGAACTGACACAGACATTCATCGAACGCGCGGCTGCCGGACAGGACATCAGCAGTCCGGATGCGATATCGGAGTACATCAACGCGACGCTGACCGGCATGATCGGCGGCGGAATGATCGGCGGCCCGGTTGGTGGGGTTCGTGGCGCGACGGCCCCTGTAGCAGATTTGAGAACGAACGAAGCAGAAACGAGAACAACCGCCCCTGATTTGGGACCGATCGTACCTGATTCGGGTACGATCGTGCCAGAAACTAGTACACCCGAAACCCTGCACGCTGACCTCACAGCGCAGCACGCGGCGGCGACGGAGCAGCTTTCCACGCTGGGCGCAGCCGTCGCGCAGGCGCAGCAGGCGCACGATGCACTGGTCGGCGCCCGCGCCGCGCTCGATGATGAGTCGAAGCTGCCCATCGGCGAGCGCCGCACCAAGAGTGAGATCACGAAAGCCAAGAAGGCTGCAACCGAACAGGTCAAAGCTGCGAAGGCCAAGATCGAAGAACTGGGCGGTCAGGCGTTCGCCGCCCGAACCGCGCTCGACACACTGACCCCGCAGCTTGAGGCTGCAAGGTCGGCATTCCAGCCAGCAGTCACCCCCGCGGCCGACCCGACCCCACTGACATACCCCGACCTTGACTACCCAACCCCCGCGACGCCGTATCACCCCATTGGTGCCGGCCCTGCTGACATCGCGGTGCAGCAAGCCGCCGAACTGGCTGACTTCACGACAAGCGAAACGCGCGACGTTGAGTTCCGCCGCGCAGAGATGCAGCGCGGGCAACAGAAGCAACGTGACCTCGACGCCATTGCTGCCGCACGTACTGAAGAACTTGGCCGCACGCCAGACCAGCAGATCGCCGCAGCGGCGGTTGCCACGGACGAAACCCCCACTGCGATAGCCGAGGCATTCGCGCGAGCCAAGCCACGGACCGAAGCGGAGCACATCGACCGTGCGGTGAAGGGGGTGCAGGCAGCCATTGGGGGCGTACCCCATGAAACTCAAACTCGTGGGGTGGCGGCTGCTGCGCCCGCTATGAACGTCCATGACTATATCGTTGAGGAGTTAGCGAAGAAGAACGTAACATCCGAGCGGAAACTCAAAATCGCCGCGAGCATAGACACTGCGATTTCCGATATCACAGCATCGGCAAGGTCGTTACCCCCCGATTTGCGCGGCGGCGCGATTGCCGCGATGGTGAAGACCAGAATAGGCGGTAAGGTGTCGGCGGACGTGCAGAGCGAAATTGCCAAGCATATCGAACAAGAAACCACGACACGGTTCTCGAAGGGGGCGACAGAAGTCGGCGCTGACGGGGCGGCGGTTGACTATGCTGGCAGCCTAGCGATGTTCCTCCAAGAGAAAACAGGCACAGTATTGGGCAGGTGGAAAGGGAAGATGTCCGCCGCCGAACAACGCGCGTTGTTTGGGCGTGCGCTAGGCAAGGGCACCATAGTCATTGATGGCGAGCGCGAGACCGTGGCGAATCAAGTCAAGGTCGCCTTCGGTCAAGACTACGACGACCGCAACATCACAGCATGGCGTGACCTGAACACCCCACAAGCCCCATCCGAATCCAACGCCGCCCTAACCCAAGACGACTTCGCCGCCCTCCCCGAACCCGCGCAGGAAGCCGCCTCTACCGAGTACGCCCGAATCTTCCGCGAGAAGGGCATCGCCCTGCGCGCACAACTGGCGGGCATCATCGGTGACCGGCCCGAACTGAAAGTCATGACCTTCGCCGCCGAGCCGGGCGGCCCCATCGGCTCCTACACCCGCACCGGCCCGCTCAAGGCTGTCATCGCCATGGCGACCAACGCCAAGAGCTTGCTCGGCGTCGCCGACCATGAGGGCTACCACTTCGCCGAGGACTGGCTATTGTCAACCGCCGAGCGGCGAATCGTTGACAATGCCATGAAGCCCGGCCGCCCGCTGTTCGAGGCGCTGAAGTCGAAACTCCAGCAGTACGACCGCGAGAACCGCACCAGCCTGACCGACGAAGTGACCGGCACCCCGGCCGAAGCGCGGGCCTACGGCTTCGAGTTCTGGCGGCGGGGCGAACTGCAAGCCGAAGGGCACCTCGCGGCGATCTGGCAGAAGCTCCAGCAGTTCTTCGAGCGCATCAGCAACGCGGTCAAGGGGTTGGGCTTTCAGTCGGTCGAGGACGTGTTCACCGCGCTGGACCGCGGTCAGATGGCGGAGCGTGAGATGGTCGCGCCGGAAGGCCGGGCGAGTTACGAGTCGCGCGGGGCTGACTACCTTCAGAGCCCAGCGTTCAAGAAATGGTTCGGTGACTCGAAGGTGGTGGACAAGGACGGCAAGCCGTTGGTGGTATTCCATGGGACAAATGCAGATGTTACCGAATTCGACGATACGAAATCTGGGCTGGCTACAGGGCGTGGCCGAGGAACGGGGTTGGGGTTTTGGTTCACTGCATCCCCGCAATCAGCCAACATTTTTGCCAATATGCGTAACGAAGGCGGAAACGTAATTCCGGTATATCTTTCGGTGCAGAACCCTTATCGACTGACAGCCGCAAAGCTCACCGAACTAATGATGGCCACGGCCAAACTTGACGAAAATGCTCAATGGGGTGCGGTACGTAAGTTTCGCGATACCCTGATTGAGGACAGGTACGACGGAATTGTAGTTCCAAGAGTGGTGCGGAACGAGATTGCCAAGGTTCCGGCATCTATGCGCGGAGTGCTCGGACGCGTAGGGGTTTTGTTGCCTCCGACTACAGGGGTTGAAGGGTCTGGTGATCGATACGTCGCCTTCTCCCCCACCCAAATCAAGTCCGCTATCGGCAACACCGGCGCGTTCGACCCCAGCAACCCTGACATCAGGTTCTCCGGCGCAGGCGGCCAGTCCTGGTACCGCTCCGCCCTGACCGAAGCGGTCGGCAGCATCGCCAGCAAGCAGGCCAGCGCGCAAGGGTGGAAGGACCAGATCAAGGGGCTGATCAGCAACGGCAAGGCCAGGCAAGTCGAACTCGACGCCGTGGGGCTGAACGACTGGCTCAACCTCCAGCAGGGCAAGGTCACCAAGGATCAGGTGATGGCGTTCCTCGGCGAGAACGGGGTGCGGGTTGAGGAAGTGGTGTTGGGTGATGGGCTACCCCGGCCAGCATCGCAGCTGTGGTTCGTGCACAGCACGGGCAACTACAACCCCATCCAGATCGACGCGGAACAATCTGTGACTAGCTCGCAATCTACCTACCGCGAGGATGTTGATAACGACCGTGCGAAGTGGACAGACGCCTCCGGGAACACCCTATCCACCGATCAGGCGCGAGTACTGGCGAAAGAGTGGGAGGAGTATTACGCGAGCGTAGAACAAGCGGATAACAAAACCAAATTCTCTGGCTACCAACTGCCCGGCGGCGGGAATTACCGCGAGTTGCTGCTGACGTTGCCGCCCAACGACATCGCTCCTAAGTGGGCAGCCCGCCGCGAAGACGGTGAGTGGGGTGTCCGCGATGAAGTTTCAGGGCGTGAATGGGCGGTAGATGCAACAACCGAAGCCGGGGCAATTGCAGAGGCCACGAGGTACCAATCGAATAATGCTGGCGAGCGTGCGCAGACTTTCACCTCCCCCCACTACGACCAGCCCAACATCCTCGCACACGTCCGCTTCAACGAGCGCACCGACGCTGACGGCAAGCGCGTGTTGTTCTTGGAAGAACTTCAGAGCGACTGGGCGCAGAAGGGAAGGAAGGAGGGGTTCCGTAGCGATAGCAAACTATCCAACAAGCCCGCAACGTATGCAGACATAGTTGTCGGCGATGAAATAATTGGGTGGGGGAAAGTGCAAGCCGTACAGGGAGAGAAGTTTGACGTGGGCGGGCTATGGATCACCCCGAGCCAGTTCGAACTGAGACTGGTTGCGGGCCGCGACCGGGGGCACTTGAGCGGCGGGCTACACGGCAATATGGTTCCCTCCGCCCCCTTCGTCGGCAAGACCGAAGCATGGACCGCGCTCGCCCTCAAGCGGATGATCCGCTACGCGGCTGAAAACGGCTTCGACAAGATCGCATGGACGACGGGCGAGCAGCAGGCGGAGCGGTATGATTTGAGTAAGCACATCGACTCGCTGCACTACGACCCCTACAACAAGCAGTTGTCAGCGCGCAAGGGCGACCAGCAGGTTCTGAAGGAACAAAACGTACCCCCTGAGAAAATCGAGGATTACGTCGGCAAGGACGCTGCGAAGAAGCTACTCGCAACGGAATTGAATGGTGCTGGCAACCACGAATTGAAGGGGCTCGCGTTGCGAGTCGGCGGCGAGGGGATGAAGGGCTACTACGACAAGATCGTCCCGAGCGTAGCCAACGAGATACTGCGCAAGCTCGGCGGGGGGAAGGTTGGGGAAGTAATTCTCCCGATACAGCACGGCGTATACGATACGAGCCTCATAGACCCATATGAGAATACCTCCATTGAGCCGACGGGTCAACCCGGCTTCACCATCAGTCCTGCCCTGGCCGAACACGCAGCGAACGGACTGCCGCTCTTCTCCCGCGCCGCCGTCGAGATGGACAACCGCAAGGCTGATGGGGATCTGGAAGCCATGCAGATGGGCGAGCAGTACGCGAAGATCATTCAGCACGCGAAGGTGCCGAGCGACCTGCTGACCCGGCTGTTGGGCATCGCCAAGGATGACTTCGCCGGCGGGCTGGGTCGCTGGTGGACGAACAATGTGTCGACGCCGAACTACATCTCGGCGACCAGCGCGGCGTTCAAGAACGTCTATCAGGCGTTCAACACCTACATCCGCTACGGCAAGATACTGAACGAGCAACTGGTGCGTGAGAAGCTACCCAGCTGGTACAAGGCCAGCGACGCCGACCGCAAAGCCGCGTTCGACGTGATGCTCAAGCGCACAGTCGAGAAGTATTCGAGGCAGTCGCTCGAACTGGCCGATCTGCTCAACACGCTCACCCCCACACAGCGCACCCTCTACGACCAGGCCACAGGCATGATCGCCGGCGTGCTTCAGCGCCAGTTCGACAGCCAGAAGGAAACACGCAGGCGCCAGCTCACCACGCCGGGCGAGTATGAGAAGTGGCTGGCCAACCGGCAGGAGCAGGTGGATTCGCTGCTCGACACCGGTTACGTCCCGCTGCGCCGCTACGGCGACTACAGCGTGGCGGTGTTCATGGAGTCGCCCGACGGCACGCGGGTCAAGGCCGGGCTGGAGTTCTTCAACTCGCCCAGCGCCGCCAAGGCCGCGTCCGTTGCCTACGCCCGCGAGATCGAACGGTCCGGCGTGGCGCTGAAGGTGGAGCTGGGCCGCCGCAGCAAGAACGAACGCGACAGCGGGGTCTCGCTGGAACAGTTCCTCGGCACGCTGCGTCGGCAGGGCATCGACATCTCGCAGGCCGAACGCGAGCGTTTGGTCGTCGCCATGACCAACGCCGACTCGATCGTGCGCACCCAGATGATGCGCCGCGAGGGGCTGGCAGGCTTCTCCACCGACAGCATGCGCGTGCTGCATGAGTTCGGCGTGAACACGACCAACGAGATCGCTTATGCCCGGTTCGCCCCGGTGCTCGATGCCGCGCTCGACGGTGCCGAAGTCACGGCGGATGTGAACTCGGTGACGAGCGAGCCCGTCATCACGATCGGCGAGTCGTTCGGCACGCGCGAGGACGGGGTAGAGAACAACCTGTGGAAGCGCGAAGGCCCGATGTCCGGCTTCCACAAGGACCGCGCCAACGCGCTGGCCGACGCCGTACTGGTGCCGAACCGGCAGAGCGCGTGGGCGACCAAGCTGCGCACCATGGGCGTGATGTACTTCATCGGCGGGTCCATCTCCGGCGCCGCAGTGAATGCGATGTCGATCCCCATGCTGCTGGTACCGCACCTGTCCATGCACACGGACTACATCAACGCGACCACGACAGCGCTCAAATCGTGGAAGGATTCGTGGCAGCACTACAACATCCTGCGCGACATGGACCGGATGAAGAACCCGGACGCCGAGACCGCTGCCAAGCTCGACGCCGCTGGCATCACCAAGGAGATGCGTGCCGCCATCGTCGCCGCGGCGGATCACATCTTCGATACCGAGATCCACATGATGCTCGGCATCTCACAGGGCACGCTCTACTCCAAGAGTCGCAACCTGCAGCGCGCCGCCGAAGCATGGATGGCACCGTTCCGCATGGCCGAACAGACCAACCGGCTGGCCTCGTTCATGTCGGCGTACAAGGTCGGCGCGGCCAAGGGGCTCACTGACCAGGCGCTGTTCCGCTTCGCCAGCAACGTCGTGGATGCGACGCAGAACAACTACAACGTCAGTAACAGGCCCGGCATCATGAACAACCCGGTCGGTGCGCTGATGTTCCAGTTCAAGTCGTTCCCGCTGTTCATCATCGAAGCCGTGTCGCTGATGCACAAGCAGAGCCCCAAGAGCGCGGTGTACATGCTGCTGGGCCTCACCGCCATGGCCGGCGTGCAGGGGCTGCCCTTCGCCGAGGAACTGCTGAACCTGATCGATGTCATTTCGCAGCAACTGTTCGGCTCGCCATTCAACAGTCGGCGTGCGATGCGCAACGTCATCAAGTCGGCTTCTGACGCCATTGGCGTGGCCGACCTGTCCGACGCCGTGATGCGCGGGCTGGTCAACGAGATCACGGGTGTCGGCATCGCAACCCGCGTGTCCAGCGGCTTGCTGCCTGGTACGCGCATCGGCACCGCCGACACCGCGCCGGAGCGCGTGCTGTCCGAGATGGCCGGTGCCCCGTTCTCGATGGTGAAGGCCACGATGTCCAACGTCGGCGGCTTCGTGTCCGGCGTCGCAACAGGCGACTGGACGAAGGCGGCGGACGCCGTGCGGGGCGGCGGCCCGATAGCACTGCGCAACCTTGTCAAGGGCGCCGAGCAGTTGAGCAGCGGGTATGCCTCCGACACCAAGGGGCGCAAGGTCGCCGATGTCTCGACGCTGGATGGCCTGCTCCAACTCACTGGGCTGTCGTCGGCCAAGGTGACCAACATGCAGGACCACAACTCCATCGTGGTGCAGACCAAGGCGTTCCATACGCAGGTCAGCCAGGACATGCAGGAGCAACTGGTGCGAGCCTACCGCGACGGCGACACCGCGAAGCAGCAGGAGATCACAGAGTTCGCGCGCAAGTGGAACGCGCAGTACCCAAATATGCCCCTCGTGCCCAACCCCGCAGCGATCCGGAGGGCCATCCAGTTGGCCAACGTGCCGCTCGACCGCCGGGCGCAGATGATGCTCAGTCGCCGGATGCAGGGCGAATTTAGGGATATAATAGAATGAAGGGCTTACTCTCATGACCGACATCACGATTATCAAGGGCTCCACGTTCAGCCGAGTTCTCCGGTGGGAGTCGCTTCCATTCATATATACCCCCATCACAGCGATCAGCAAGGCAGCGCCGGCGGTCGTTACAGCGGCGGGTCATGGGCTCGTCACCGGCTGGCGCGCGGCGATACTGTCGGCAGGAGGCATGCGCCAGATCAACGCGAAGAACGCCCCGCCGACTGCGCGTGACTTCCACAAGGTCACATTCGTCGGCTCGACGCAGGTCAACTTCAACGATATCGACAGCTCCGAGTTCTCGGCGTACACCTCCGGCGGCGTGCTGTGTTCTTACACGCCAGTCAGCTTGTCCGGGTTCAGTGCCCGGATGAAGATCCGTGCGACCGCGTCGGATACTACCGTTCTGGCGTCGTTGACATCCTCGGCCGAGATTGTGCTCGACGATACGAATCACACGATCACCGTCACGATCCCGGCGGCGGACACGGCAGCGTACACGTTCTCTGCTGGCGTCTATGATCTCGAACTGGTCTCAGGGGCGGTAGTGCCCGTCGTCACGAAGCTGCTGAGCGGCAACGTGGTCGTAGCAGACGAGGTGACGTACTAAATGGCTGATGACCTTCAGATCGTGGTAGCCAGCGACCCGCAGGTCATTGCGGTCCCGCTGCCCGACATTCAGGTGCTGACGGAGACATCCGCGCAGCCGGTCGTCATTGAGTCGCCGGCGGTCGAGGTCGTCACGATTGAGGAAGATGTACACGTAGTAGACGAGGTTCGTGACATCCAGATCGTTACGGTGGGGGAGGCTGGGCCGCCCGGTGCGGCAGGCGCTGCAGGACCGCCGGGGGTGGGAGATCACTCGCTGCTGACCAATCTACAAGGCGGCGCCGCTGGGCAGCACTACCACTTACCTGCAGGGGTAACGACTGGTGACATCCCAAGATACAACGCAGTATCGGGGGTTTGGGAGGCTGTAGCAGAACCATTGGCGTTCGAGGGTTTGATTCTTACGCCAGCAGTAGCAGCCTTGTCTGTGGCGGAGGGGGCGATATATTACAATTTGGCCAGCAAGGACATTCAAGTTTGCACCGACGCGGTATAACGAAAGGGAAAAATCATGGCTGTGACATGGAAAGCGTTAGCGTATTCGAGTGAGGTCACAAGCGCCGTAACCAGCGAGGGCGTCGTCAGGTCGACAGCAGATTCGAGCCTGACTGTATCGATAGCCAGCGCTGCAACGTCGGCGACAGTCAGTACGGCGGACAGCAAGGCTGTCAGCGCTGGCACCGCTGCAAGTGTCGCAGACAGCAAAGCCGTCAGCGCTGCGAGCATGGCCACAAGCGAAGGGGTGGTTCGCAGTACCGCTGATTCGTCCCTGGTGATTGTCGCATCCACTGCGGATAGCAAGGCGGTTGTCGCAGATAGCAAAGCAGTTTCGGCAGCCAGTATGGCTACGTCTGAAGGGGTCGTGCGAAGTACTGCGGACTCGTCTCTGACACTTGCAGTTTCGACAGCCGACAGCAAAGCTGTCAGCGCGGCCTCAATGGCGACATCAGAGGGCGTCGTCCGTTCCACGGCAGACTCGTCGCTCACTGTGAAGCCGCTCAACCAGTTCGGCGCGGCTACAGGTAACGTGGCCTTCGCTGGGTACCAAGCTACGGACTTCGTTATCCATACGACGGCGACGACGGCCTCACTCACAGGGCTTACTGCAGTTGTAGGTAAGTTCGCGTTCTGCTCCGCCGACCTTTCCCCCTACGTTTGCACGGTCGCAGTATGAAGATCGCTCATTGGACGATGCTTAACACCAGCGGAATGTTTCGCGTGGCCGAGTCGTTTGTCAAGGCGGAGTGCATGATTGGCCTTGAGTCATACTTGTGCGACTTCTCGAATGACGCAGATGCAGAGCAAATGGCCGATGCAGATGTTCACGTCTGCCACACGCACATCCCCGACGAGGTGCGGATCAGAGCGACCAAACCATTCAAGACTGTATGGATCGCTCATGGGACGCCGGAACATGTGTTTACTAGCTCCGTCATACGGGGGCTGCACACTGGATATGGCGCGTCGGACTCGTGGCAGTTGGCCCAATACTGGATGCAGCATGCAGATGCCTTAGTGACGTTCTGGCCTAGGCATCAAAAAATATGGAAGTCGCTGTGCGACAAGAACACGCAAGTAGACTGTATGCCGATGGGGCTGGACAAGAGCTTCTGGCACCCTGTCGAGAGCGCTGGGCATTATCTCGGATCGCCAAGTCTGTTCACCGCCGAGAATTGTGACTATTCCAAATGGCCACTCGATCTGCTGTTCCTTTGGGGATGGCTATGGCCGGAGATGCCAAAGGCACACCTGCACTCAATCTACATGCCGACGGATCAGCATAGGTGGTGGTACACGCTGATGAACCGGAACAGCAGCGGATTCAAGACAATCTCTGGTGGGCAGTTGTTCAGCCCAGAGAACCTCCGCAACGCTTTCTGCTCAAATGACTTCTACATCGGCCTCGTGCGTTATGGCGATGCAAACAAGATTTCACTGGAAGCCAACGCTTGCGGCGCCAAGACCATCTCATATGTCGGGAATGAGTATTCGGACTTCTGGATCAAGGAAGGCGATCAGCGCGGTATGGCGGATGAATTGCTTGCGATCCTGCGCGGTCAGGTCGAACCCAGGGAGAAAGCCGTTCCTGCCGACATCATGGATACGGCACAGTCAATGAAAGCCATCTACGAAAGGGTCGCGGGGTGAACACGGACCTGAACGAGGCACTTGAGCGCCAAGCGGCGATGGTTGCGAAGCTTCGGGAGGAGTACGAAGGCAACATCTCCGAAGATATGGGGCGCCTGCACAACCAGTTTGTGTCGTTCATATCGTCTGCGAAGATTCCGCTCCCTCACGTCCTGCTTGTGTTGGATATGCTGAAGCGCGAAACTCTCGACCAGGCGTTTGTTTTGTATCTAGGAGAATAGCATGGCCGTGACTTGGAAAAAACTAGCCTATTCATCCGACATCGGGAGTAGTGTAGCGTCCAATCTTGTCGCGTCGCCCATGACAATAGCTACTGACGCGTCATACGTGATAGTTTCGTACTTGAATGTAACCTCTGATTTAACTATCAGCGGCAACCTCATGGTGACAGGATAATGTCTCAAATACTTCTCGATGAGGGCGCGGCTGCGGGCACTCCGGCTGCCGGCAAAGTAACCTTCTATGCAAAAGCCGATGGACTTCTCTATAGCAAAGATGATGCTGGTGTAGAGACCCTTATGGGAGCCTCTGGGGCTGGTGATTTCATGAAAGATGGTACAGTCGTAATGACTGGATCACTTCAATTAGGAGCTGCTTTAGGGATTATATTCGAGGGTACCACAGCAGATGCTTATGAAACTACTCTGTCTGCTGGAGAACCTACAACAGATAGAGTTGTAACTCTGCCAGATGCGACTGATACTCTAGTAGGAAAAGCTACAACGGATACTCTTACTAATAAACGTGTAACTCCGAGGGTAGGCTCAACGACTTCACACGCTACTCCAACGATCAACACTGACAACGTCGACATCTACAAGCTGACTGCGCAGACAGAAGCAATTACGTCATTCACCACGAATCTCTCAGGAACTCCGTCTGACGGGCAGGTGCTGATTATCCAGATTACAGGGACTGCGGCGAGAGCAATTACTTGGGGGGCCTCGTTCGAGGCTTCCACTGTCTCGCTGCCGACGACTACCGTAACTACCGCCATGCTCTCAGTCGGATTCCTCTGGAATTCGGTGACGAGCAAATGGCGCTGCATGGCGAGCGTTTAATCATGCTGCGCAGACTTCTAGCGATGATGGGTAGGTTTGTTACCCCGACCGTTGAATATCTCGTCGTCGCTGGCGGTGGTGGTGGTGGTGGTGGCCCTAGTGGTGGCGGTGGCGGTGGTGGGTATCTAACTGCTGCTGGCTTTGCCGTTTTATCTGGAACCCCTATCACTGTCACTGTGGGCGATGGAGGGGCGGGGACTACGGGTACGTCAGGCTCAAACGGCAGTAATTCAGTTTTCAGCGGCATCACAGCAACAGGCGGTGGCGGTGGTTCCAGTGGAGCCTCGGGTCTTAGTGGAGGCTCTGGTGGTGGCGGGCAGTCCGCATCAGGCTCTGGTGGCGCAGCCTCCCCTAGTGGTCAAGGATACGCAGGAGGAAATGGGGCATTCGCCACTTCTGGCGGTGGAGGTGGAGCGGGTGCCGTCGGAGTTAATGCTGTAGGGAGTACCAGCTCTGGTGCTGGCGGTGCTGGTCTATCCAGTTCTATCAGCGGGTCTGCGACTACTTATGGCGGCGGTGGCGGTGGCGGTGCCTATTATCCGACATATGACGCGCCGGCTGGTGCGGGGGGCGCTGGCGGTGGTGGAGCTGGCGGCTATTATGGTGCCCCAGATGGTACGAATGGCACCACAAATATTGGTGGTGGTGGTGGCGGTGGCGGATACACACCGAATGTAGGGAGAGGCGGCGATGGTGGTTCCGGCGTCGTGATTATTCGCTATGCCGACACCTATCCCGATGCCGTAGCTACAACAGGCTCGCCAACCTACACCAATGCGGGTGGCTACAAAGTCTATAAATGGACCGGATCGGGGAGTATTACATTTTGAGCCACTTCGCAGAAATTGACAGCAGCAACAACATCGTCCAGCGCGTGCTGGTGGTTGCCGACGACCAAGAGCAGCGCGGCGCGGAATTTCTCTCCGCTGACCTCGGCCTTGGCGGAACGTGGATTCAGTGCTCCTACAACAACCGCATGCGAAAGCAGTATCCGAGCATCGGCTACACCTACGATCCGGTGGCGGATGTATTCGTCGCGCCGCAGCCGTTTCCTTCGTGGTCACTGGATGTGAATCACGATTGGCAAGCGCCGGAAATAATGCCTACAGACGGCGGATATTACATCTGGAATGAAATGTGCAAAACGTGGATAGAGATGGACAGGGAATGAAAGTCTTCCAGATCACCACTTGCGACGAAGGCATCACCAATCCGAAGCGCAGCACCTTCGGCATCACATTCGCCCTGCGATGGGGTGATGTGCTGCATCCACTCGGGCAGGAGGGTAACTGGTTCAAGCCGCCATACTTTACTGAGATTCTGCGGTTCTATTCTTATATTCCAATCCCATTCTTAAGTTGGAATCTGTGGGGCTGGCGCGGCTATCTCGGCGTAAAAGTCTATGGTGCTGATGCCCTTGAATATCTCAACTGGATGCCGGCAGAAGATGTCTATGACGGCAGTCAAGCAATCCAATTTTCCGCACGACTCCGCATTTCCGATTGACCTCATCTAACCCCTACAACCGGAGCCTACCATGACTGATAATGCGCTCACCGCTCTCGCGCTCTCCCTTGTCGCGGCCCTGTTCGGGATCCTGACGATGCTCCTCGGGTGGCTCGGCGCGAAGCTCTACTCCAAGCTGGATGAAATGAGCAAGAACCTCATCCTCATGGCCAGCGAACTCCACAACAAGATCAACGGCATTGATCTGCGACTGACGAAGGTCGAGACGCGGTGCGACGAATCTGCCGATCATTTTCATAAGCGGGCGGGGCAATGAACCTTCTCCCCAACTGGAAGCGCCTGATACACAAGACGTGGAGTATTCGTCTTGTTGTTCTGTCGGCTGTGCTGTCAGGGATTGAAGTCGTCCTCCCACTATTTTACGACGCGATCCCGCGCAACACGTTCGCCATTCTGTCCATGCTGGCCGCTGTCGGCGCTGGGGTGGCTCGTGTGGTGGCCCAGCCGCAGATAGATCGCCGGGCCGCGCCGAGGGATAAGCATGACGGCGCGAAGGCGGATTACAATGATTGACCATCGCCGTGCCGGAATCGCTGGCCTTGCCGTTTCGGCATCCGCCTTTGTCGCCATCGTGATGCACGAAGGGTACAGCGACACCGCGATCATCCCCGTGCCGGGCGATGTACCTACGATCGGGTTTGGCACCACCGGCGGCGTGAAGCCTGGCGACCACATCACTCCACCCCGCGCCGTCGCCCGCGCTCTGGCTGACATGCAGAAGTTCGAGGGGGCCATCAAGCAGTGTGTCAAGGCACCCCTGGCCCAGTACGAGTACGACGCTGCAGTTTCGCTGTCCTACAATATCGGCGGCGCGGCGTTCTGCCGGTCGTCCGTCGTCAGCAAGTGGAACGCCGGGGATTATGCAGGCGGGTGCGAAGCCATCTTGCTCTACGACAAGTTCAAAGGCAAGCCGCTGAAAGGCTTGACAGTCCGGCGTCAGGCAGAGTATCGTCAATGCAAAGGAGACTCACCATGATAACTATCCTGCTCGTGTTATTCATTCTCGATGGGGACGCTCGCACCTTCGCGGTAAAAACGGACAGCCCCGAAGCGTGCATTGCCATGCAGATAGATATGCCCAATATCCTGCCGAACCTGATCGGTAAGGAGCCCCAATTCTATGCAGCCGCATGCGCGCCGCTGAAGCCGATCGCGACTGATATATGATCGTCACCCTGCTCATTGTGCTGATGCTCGTCGTTGCCTCCGGGCTATATACCATCTGGGAGAACAGACAATGAACTGGCTATTCGGGAAGATCCTCGGTAACCCGATACTGCTTGTTTGGATCGCACTGGCGGCGTTTGCCGCGGGCGCGGTGTCCGGCGGCGGGGCGGCCTGGACGGTACAGGGCTGGCGGCTGGATGCAGTGCAGGCCAAGTTCGACGGCTTCGTTGTAGTGACCAAGGCCGAAGGCGAGGCTGCGGCGAAAGAGAAGACTCGTACCGAGGCCGCTCATGCGAAGACAACCAAGGAGATCAAAGATGCAATACCAAAACAGATTGCTGCTGCTCGTTCTGGCGCTGTTGCTGCTTACCGGGTGCGCCACCCCGATACCAGTTGCGGTGGCGTGCCCCATACTCCCGTCGATTCCGGTGGAACTGATGCAGCCTGCAAAGAACAAGTGGCTGCTGGATGGTCCGGTACAACCGCTCCTGCCTTCATCGAAGACTGCGCCGAAGACGCCGCAATGATTGGCGCATGGCAGGACTGGGCGCGAGGAATCGGCTTTCCGATACAATAACGACACTTACCAAGGAGTTCCATCATGGCCATGACCCAATCCACCCAACCGGCCGGCGCGCAAGTCGGCCCGCTGTTGTTCGCCAGTTCGTCTGGCACCATCCCGGCGACAGGCAACACCGTCATCCTCGAAGTCCCGACGCTGGGGCTCAAGAACATCGGCGTGGACTTCGACGTGGGTGTGAATGCGCTGGACACCTTCGTCGTGTCGGCGCAGTTCCATCCCGACGGCGCGTTCCAGCAGCTCTACGCCGCAGTCGATGCGACCCCGACCGAGAGTCCGCTCATCATCGCGGCGTCGGGCACCCTAGCCTCGCAGGGGGCTGGCACGACCGGCTGGCTGCTCATGGACGTGCGCGGCATCTACAAGGTGCGGTTCAGCGCGTCGGGTACGGTCGCGGATACCACGACCGTCGCAGCCCGGTGTTCAGGTTCGCGGTAGGGGCAGGTAACGTGAGCTTGGCCTCTCCCGGCCAGCCGACGCTCGAACTCTTATCAGGTCGCAGGTTGTGTCTGCTGTACAGCCCCGTCTCGAACCTCGGCGCCCACGTACCTGCTTAAAAAACCCCGGCGCGGTGGAGGAGGGGGCACCGGCCGGGGGTAGCGCCATATGGCAACTACCCTTTCACTTTACCATACTTCGGACACGCGCGCAGGCGATGTCGAAGTAGCCGTGCTCCTCATCCAGTTCGATACCCACGAAGCTGAACCCCTCCTTGAGCGCAGCCTTACCGGTGGAACCTGAACCCATGAATGGATCCAGCACCGTGCCGCCGGGCGGCGTGACGAGCCGACAGAGGTAACGCATGAGTTCGGTCGGCTTCACGGTGGGGTGGTTGTTCTTGACCTCGCGCGCCTTGTTGAACGCGCCGCCCTCAGTCGCGACGGTGTTGCCCCGCACGGCTTCGGCTTCGGCTTGGCATGATCGTGCCAGAATTTTGCCCGGCTCCCCCTCCATACCTTCGTCCCGATCCTTCTTGCTCGCCTTCGCACAGTAGAAGAACCGCGCCGCCGAGCCGCTGCCAGAATCGTGTGGGGTACGCGGCCCGCCGAAATATTCGCTCTTACCCGTACCCACCGCGCCGCCGCCATACCCCGTGATCTTGACGTTGGGCAGCGAGCCGCCTGACCCATTGCTGTCAGGGAACAGGGCGAGCACCTCGTCGCTGCCGGGGTTCGGCACACGCAGGAATAGGCGCTGCAGTCCCGCAGGCATCGCCTTGTAAGTGGATTCATCAATCTGCATAGCGTTTCCGTCCATGTTCTTGGTAGTGACAGGGCTGGCACAACGTCACACCGTTCTCCATATCCCAGAGGACTGCTGCGAAGGCACGCGCGTCGTTACGCGATTTGATACCCAGTTGCGCAATCAGCACGGCCAGTTCGACAAGGTGATGGGATTCGAGGGCCTCAACACCCCCACAGCGCGTGCAGCATCCGTCTCGGGCCTTGATCGCATCCATCCAACGACGGCTCTCCGTCATCTGTCGGATCGACTTGTTCAGCTTGGTAGTTCCGCCTTTCCATCTATAGTGAGCCTCACCTCGCGTTTTCGCGCTGCGCAGTGCCACCCGTTCTGGGTTGGCCGCGCAGAATGCTCTATGAGACTCCGACGCCTTGCGCTTGGATTCTTCCCGGTGCTTGTACCCCGTGCGATGGTTTGTCCCCTTCTCGCGCCCAAGGGATAATCCAGCAAGTTGTGCAGGTGTAATACCCGAGATTGCTTGTGCCGCCGCGCGATGTTCCATGCAAGCGGCGTGGCGCACCTTTGCGAGTTCATAGGGTCTGCGATACAGGGGTTTCCCGCATATCATACAGACAGTGTTAGGTGTTCGCACGAAGCCACCCCGCTAGTGCTTCAAGTTGCTCTGGTGTAACATCATCCCGCAGAATAAACTCATCTGTCGGGTACGTCAAGATTAGGTTGGCGGGCCAGCGCCCCGCTTTCGGTTTGTAATCTGCCCCCTTACCATCACCGTAGACCTGCGCGTTTGCGTGGCCGAAGCCGCCGTGCGTGTGCGGGTTCTTGGCGAAGATGTCGTCGTCCGGATCGGTCGGTACCCTGCATCCATCAATGTTGATCGCCCCGGTGCCATGTTGCTGCGCGTTTGCAGCGACCGTACCGATCAGGGGTTTGCGGGCGACGATGATGGGCTCCCATGCTGGCTTGAGTGCGGTCCCAAACCCTTCCCAGTCGCCGTGCAGGTTCTTGCTTTTCGGCATCCCACTCCCGTAGACCCACATGATCGTGTCCCTGATCTCCCACCCAGCATCCTCGATCGCCACCATCAGCCGGTGAAACGTGCGGGTGCCGCCGAACGCCAGCAGGTGTGCGCCTGGCTTGGCGACGCGAAGCATCTCGACCCAGAACTCCTTCGCAGGAATGCCGTGGTCCCACCCCTTGCCCATGAAGTTCAACCCGTAGGGCGGGTCGGTGACGATGGCGCCGATGCTGTTCTCGTCCATCGCTCGCATGGCTTCGCGGCAGTCGGCGTTGATCAGCGTGGCGTTGCCTATTTCTTCGATTCTCATACCGCCACCCCTTCCATTTCTGCATGCCCCACATCCACCTGCCAGCACGGCGTCGGGCCGGAGGCGTAGTTGGTCCCGGCACCGAGGGTCCGAACGGTGCGCGGTTCAGTCAGCACACCGATCTTGATCAGCGCCGTCTCGGTCTCAGCGAAGTTGAAGTGGTTCTTGTCCATGTAGAACTTGATCCGCTTGCGGCTGATCCACAGCGTCTTGATCTTCGGTTCGTACCGCTGGCTGACCTCGCGGTAGGGCTTGTCCTGCACCGCGCTCATGTCGGCGTTCAACGGGTTCACCACCAGCCTCTCGCCGACGTGCTCATTGAGGAAGTTGGCCAGTATGGCCACCGGGCCGACCACACTCTCGTCCAGTGTGGAGCGCATGCGCTGCGTCTCGCCCAGCAGCCAGTTGTGGATGCGGCGCGGGTCGAAGCTGATCACGCCCGCCGCCCGCGCCAGTTCGCCGCCGTACATGGCCAGTGCAACGATCTGCGACCAGAAGCGCTCCTTGTCGTTCATCTGCATCCCGCGCTCGGCCTGTGCCACCACGCCGTTCTCCAAGTCGCGCAGCCGCTCACGAATGGTGTCGCGGTTCTGCACTAGGTACTGGATGTAGATCGGCCCGGCTACTCCGTAGTTCTCCTGAATGACCGACGGGATGATCTTGGCGATTTCAGCAAACGCTGAAACCCGCGGGAACTTGAACTCGAACAGTCGCAGCGTCTCGGCCTCGGCGTTCTGGTTCTCCAGTTGCAGCTTGGTCTGGAGTGAGTTGTTGGTCGAGGTGACGAACAGCGTGACCCACTCCGCGCCAGGCCGCATGGTGTAGTCGGCCTTCATGCTGGTGCGGTTCTTGCCGGTGGGGATGGAGTAGATCAGGTCGCGCAGATCCTTGTTGTCGATCGTCGTGGCTTCGTCCATGTACACCGGCAGGTTGTAGTGGGCGCCGAGCCGCTGCATGCGCGCCAGCTTGGTGTCGTCGCGGCCGACCCACGCGCCCTTGGGCGAGCCGTAGACGCTGGACATAAACTGCGCCATGGTGCTCTTGCCGACGCCCGACTCGCCCAGCGCGTTGATGGTGCTCCCCTCGCGGCCGGCCAGCTTGAGCAGCGGGGCGGCGAAGGCGAGCAGCAGCATGAAGGCGTGGGGCTCGAAGCCCGGATGGTCGAACACCTCCGTCAGGGTACGCCATGGCTCGATGCTGCCCTTGGCGTGGAAGGGGGCAAGGAACTCTGCCATGCCATGACTGAAGCCCGCCTGGATCACCTCGTCGGGGCGGTACAGCTTGTCGCCCAGCACGAACTCGGTGTCGTCATGCTTCCATCCTTGCGACTTGAACAGTTGCCGCAGCTTGGTGTCGCTACGCAAGCGGCGGATGTAGGCATCTCCATACATGATGAACTTGGCCTTTATGAGGGGTTGGATGTGGTTGTCGATCAGGGCTACCATGAAGTCGGCCGGCTTGGCCACCAGCGACGAACGCAGGGTGCACTCCTTCCAGCCCTCCTGTGGGAGCCAGTGCCGCCACCGCATCGTCTCGTAGCCAAGCTGCTCGTCATGCGCCAGCTCGACCGGGAAGCAGTCGAACTCGTAAATGCGCGTCGTAACCCCATCCTCCTCGACGTAGATGCCGCCGTCCTCTCCTCGGATATACCCATTTGGCGGTGGAGGGAGCGTGACGGTGGTCGTGACGTTGGCGACAGTGACCTGGACGGTCGGCGCCGGGGCACTGACGATGTAGGTGCCTAACTGCGCAGGGGAGCTGATCTTCCCTTTGAACGGGCAGCCGTCGCACCCGCCGGGTACGCGACTTTCAAACGTGGTACATAGGGTGGGTCCAAGAGACTGGCTGCGTATCTGAGTAATCTTGCGAGCTGTTTTCTCAGCGGAATATGAGGCATGGCCGTTACTCCATTCATGAATTGTGGCATCGCCTTCAGTCGAATGGCATGCCAGTTGTATGAAACTATACCACGCGGGTTCTGATACGAGCCCGCGAGAATCGCGAACCGACCGGACCTGCGCGCATTTCTCTGCGACCTTGGTAATAGAGCATGGTGGGAAGTCCCTGGCAATGTCGAACTGCTGGTTTATCTTCTCTGCCGGGGCTACAACTTGACGAACCCCTTCAGGGGGCTTGACACCATGCGCTTTTAACGCTGCCGAAACACGAGCATCGAAAGCGGCGTACTCGACGGGGTCAGCGTCATAGACTATCTCAACTGCGCGCGGATTCTGTGGGTCTTTCCGATTCCATGTACCTACGGGGCGGAGTATGCGGGCTAGGTCGCCGGTCACCGCCGGGTCCGCCTTGAACGCGAGGCTAGCGCAGAGTAGTTTCAGCCCGTCAGCCGTGCGCTTCCACGCTGCAGGGATGATGTCTTGAGCGAGCACCCAGTAGCAATGTACCCCGGTGCCAGAGGATACCAAAAGGGGGAGCGACAGCCCCGCCGCATCACAGAACTTGCGGAGCGCCTCGCACGCATCCTCCTGGGATTCAAATGCCGCCGGGTTACCTGGCTTCACATCAAGGTCGAGGAAAAAGCTACGAAGGTACTGCACGTTTTTGTGTGTGCGGACTTGCTTCCATACCGTGCCGTCGGGGCGCACGGATTCGACTTGGCGCTCGCGGTAGGACGCAACTGCGTGATAGGTAGCAACCCCCTGTGCGTCACATTGGAGTGCGAACGCTGCTGCCTCCTCGACCGATTCGCATACCTGATGCCACATCCCCTTGGCAGTCAGGCGGCCGATGACATACAGGCCAGCGGAGGGCAAAATTTTCTTGAGGAACTCGGCAGTGTTCATTCTGTGCGCCGGGAGGATCTTGCGGGGTCTTCGTTCCGCTTTCGGATGCCCTTGTATCGTGATGCGTAGCACCCCTTGCAGTATGAATGCCGACCTTTCGGCCCGCTCGGCTGCTTGTGGAATTCCGATAGCAGCAGCATCGCCTTGCACATCGCGCACGCCTTCATCCCGCCCCCTTCTTGTTATGCCCCCTCAACGAACAGGGGCGGGTTTCAGTCCTTGCAGCCGCGCGGCCATTTTCGCAACACGCTCGCGCCGGGCGGCCTTGCTCGTCGCTTCGAGGGGGAGTAACCCCCGCTCGATGGCAGCGATCAAGGCTTGCGTGATGACTTCGGCGTGCCGGGCCAGCAGGCTGCCCACCCGCGGGGGGCCGATGAAGGCCCACCCGTGGATGGTCTGCCGGCTGACGCCGTACAGGTTCGCCAGATCGATCTTGGTCAGACCGGACTCAGCGAGCACACGGGCGAAGTCCATCACGCCGCTCCGTTCAACCCGAGCTTGGCGCGCAGCTTCTCAGCCAGGCTGGCACCGGCAGCCACGACCTGTGCCGTAGGAGCGGCCTGCACCGGAGGCGCCGCAGCAGCACCGAAGCCGGTAGTGGGGGCCACAGCCGCCGGTGCTGCAGCGACGGGAAGGGGCGTCGGTGCGGGCGCGGCTTGTGGCTGCGGGGTAGCGACCGGGGCTGTGGCTTGAGGGGCGGGGTACGCAGCGATCAGCGCCTGCCCGGCGGCTGACGTGGCACCCACGGCGTTGATGGTTGCCATGATATCCGCAGGGATATGGCTCAGGTTCGGCACAGTGCCGGTGACTGGCTTGGCAGCTTCCATCTCCGCACGGGTGCGACGGCTGCGTTTCGGCGGCCCTGTGGGGGCAGGTGCGGCAGCCGGCGCGGCGCTGAGTGCGGCGACCAGTGTCATATAGTCGATGCCAGTGAGCGCCTGGTAGGCGCGCTGCCCAGCGTGAGTCTCCAACCCGCCGACCGCCGCGACAGTCAGCTCCACATTGGCCTGGAGCCCGGCGAATGGAAACTCGGCGGTCGGGCTGGTGGGTACGGGCGGAGGCGCGGGGGGTTCTGGCGCAATGGTGGGTGCGGGAGCAGCGCCGAATCCACCAGTCTGAACCGGAGCGGCAGGAGCGGCGACTTCGGGCGCAGGCAGTCCGAGGTTCGCAGCAGGAGCAGCGAGTGCCGGTGCGGAGGCCAGCGAGCGCGACTGTGCCACGATGAGCTTCACATCGTCGCCAGTCTTGCGTTCATTGACCTTGTTGTACTCGGCTTCGGACAGGAACCGGTTGAAGCTGAACTGGAGTACGCCGTTGGCGGTCTGGTCGAAGGTGATGTTGGTGACCAGCGTCGAGACGCCATAACCACGGCCTGACAGCGCCTGGATGTAGGTGCCCCAGTTCTTGAGCGAACCCGCCTTGACCTGCAGGCCGAGCATCTTGTAGTTCAGATCGTTGGCCGGCACGACGGCGAGCTGCTTCGAGTCGCCACAGGCGCGCACCGGCTTGCCGGTCAGCTTACTTACCTTGCTGCCCCATGCATACTGCGGGCAAGTGGCGCAGACGGCGGACTGCTTCACCGCCACGTCAGCGTCCGGCGTCACGCCGTTGGCCGACCGGCACGCCGGTTCCAGATGTTCGCCTTCGACGTACTCGCCTTCGAAGTAGGTGTGACTGAGTGCGGGGTTGGCGTCGACGATCACGACCTCAAGGCACATCATCGGCAAGGAAGGCTGGCCCGGCGCAGCGGGGGCCAGCATCAGCACGGTCGTTTCGTCGCCGTCCTTGATCGAGAACTTGTTGGCCTTGATGCCAATGGTGGGGAACCCGCCGGCGCGGACGCCGCCGGCCGCCGCCGCGTTGGCTGCGGCGATGGACGCTGCGATGTCGGGCGATTGGAGGTGGGCTGGGAGTTGCAGGTTGCTGGGTACGACTGAGACGACTGCGTTCATGGTTGGTTCTCCTGGGTGGGTATTAGATAGATGGGATATGAAAGTTGCAGATGTTCAGCGCCAGAGAGTCACCCTTGGACAGTCGCGGGCCTTTCGCAAATGTGGACGGGTGGGTCGGTGCAGAAAACAGCTCAACACCGCGCGAATCTGTGATGGCCTGTCGGACAGCTTTGCCAGAACGAAGAACCACAGACTCATGCGCCCGTAGCCGCATACGCAGATTGGAGATCCCGTCGGAATCGAATGGGCGTCTGCGAAGGCGAAACGAAACGAGCACCGCCCCTTTGGCATTGTGGAACTCGGTCTGGCGGGCGTCGGCCATCCGGAGCATCCAGTAGTCGAGCAGCGATGGAAATTGTTGGGCGGGGATGCCCGACAGAGCATCGGCGAACGCGCTGTCGAAGGTGCTACGGTCGCGCTTCATACCTTCCCCCTCCGCCAAGCAAGATCCTTGAACGCCGTGTACTTGATCCCCGGCGGCGGCGTCGCGGCCTCGATCATCTCCTTCGCTACTGTCTTGTTTACGGCCTTGTTGAGCAGTATCCACAGCCCGTTGGCATGGATGTGACGCAGGATTCGCGTCCAGCCGTCATCGGACATGAAGTACGTCGAGTCGGGATCCTTGGGGGGCAGCGGCGCGGCGGTCAGGATGCAGTCGATGACGGCGTCCATGTCCTCGACCGTGACGCTGTCCTTGGTAGTCCAGTACGTCATGTGCCCGGTCGATGAGCTTTTCCACTGCTGCGCGCCAGACTTGAGGAGTTCGGCCTTGACGAACGACTCGCACAGTTGCATCTCCTCGACCAGCGGCAGAAGCTCCGCCTTGTGCGCGAGTTGCCGCGCCGTGATCTGCTCGTCCAGTTCGAAACGGCGACTCATTACCTCGTCGAGGTTGATCTCTTCACTCATGGTTCCCTCCATCAGGTTGGTGATTGTAGCAGGTCAGACAGTAAAGTTCTTGGCAAGTTCAATTTTATTTTTGCAGGGCCGCCGCAATCCTGTCGGCGTAGGCCATCCATGCCACTTCAGACTCAGGGCTGCGGGGGCGGGCCTCATCATACTTATTGTATGGGACGGCCCTGTATAGTCCGGTAAGCACCCACCGTTGGAACACTTTCATCGCGCTGACAGACCGGTCGAACACCATGGGGTACGGCTGGATGCCCCGCTCCAGCATGAGAGTGAACCTGTGCCAGATGCGCTCCCACGTTTCGGTGGGGTCATACCCGACGAGCATGTATGCCATCAGGTGCTTCGGTGGGATGCCCGCGTGCTCCAGAGTGTCTACGCCGCGAAAGAATACTTTCTCGTCGCCGAGGTTATCCCATGCGGTGTAGAGCTTTCGCGCGTTGAATTTCGTATTGCGATATTGGATGGTGGCCAACGCGGCGGCGGCCTCATCATTGATCAATCGCACATTGATCCCCTGGCTGAGGCACACCCTGAATCCACCGTCACGAATCTCAGCGATGCGCTCCTTCCATTTGGGGTTGCCGAAGAAGTCATTGTCGAGCAGATGTATCTTCTTTGGGAATCCCGCGCCGCGCCAGATGCCCTCGATAGTGTTCACGCTGCGTGGCTTTCCTTCTTTCGAGGGTACTACGCAGAACTTACATTTCAAGCGGCAGCCGCGAGCAGCGAACCCGATCGACTCCGTGAATTCTGGGTATCCTGAGTAGTCGTATCGCTCATAGTCCTCGCCTACCGCGTCCTCCACAGTGAACTTATGGGGGGTTCCAGTGCCGCCGGTTATTGATGTAGGCCATGCTGCCCGAAACCGGGCACGACGGGCCTCGCTGAAATCGAATATCGAGCTGCCGAGAACGAGGTCGTACTCTGACTCGCCCGGTTCTGGCTCTAGCGCGCGGGTGAAGTGAACATCATCGCCCTGCTCCTTATGCCATGCGGAGAGCTTCATCAGCGCGATGTTGGGGAGCGCTCCGTCGATCTGGGTGAGCCGGATTTTCATTTCCCCGCCGCATCCCAGATCAGCCCGACGTTCGCCACCGCGTACCCCACGAACACCAGCATCATGCCGGGCCGCAGGCTGAAGTGATAGGCCAGCGCTGTCGCTGCGTAGATTACCGCCGTGGTGGCGAGCATGCCGAGTAGCCAGTGCTGGGCGGTCATGGCCGCTGCCCGAACTCGACAACGCTTATCCCCGCCAGCATGGCGAGTCCGATCCTGTTGTGCACAACCTCCACCGGTGCAACCCATGCGAACTCGCCCTTGCACTGGAGCACGGCGAAGGTCTTGGTGGCAGGCTGCGCCAACGCTGCGTCGCGGGCCTTCTGTGCGGAGTCGAAGCCTCGTTGTCCTGCTGCACCTGCCGGTGTGGCGCCGAAGGGGTTCATAACTGCTTACCCTTAACAGGGGTACTCAACGCCCGCTCTGGGGTCCAGCCCCGATACAGCCGCTTGTAAATTACAAGCTCATGAATCCCAAGATTTCGCGCCCATTCAGCTACGCAGTGCGTCTCCCCTGCAAACGTGATATTGATATTACTTCGCTGGTTCTGATTCTGTTCTACCCGAGTAGCCCAGCGACAGTTGTCCTTGGAGTACCCCTTCTCGTTATCTCTACGGTCGAGATACCTTTGTTCAGGGGCTTCCCCCATGTCAGCGAGGAACGCTATGAAGCCCCCTCCCATTGATGGGTTCCATTCAGCGCAGACAGTTATGCCCCTTCCAGCGTAGTCTATGTAGCAAGCGCGATCGGGGTAGCGGCATCGATTGAGCATATCCCGCCATGCTTTGTAGGTACGCGATACCTTACCGGCGCGGTTATGCCCGTGCCGGAGATTGGAGGTGAGCCCTTCTCGGTTTCCGACTTTGTATGTCATATCAGGCTCTCCCCATTTTCTACCATGCTCAACAGGAGTCCTTGGTGCTTCTGCCTATCCTGAAGCCGCTTATACACCTTGCGCTCGATCGCAGACCCTGAGAGGTTGATGATGCACGTCGATCGCTTCTGTCCTGGGCGCGTGATGCGACCACATGCCTGTGTGTAAGTGTCGTTGCTATCAATGGCTGTCCACCATATCACGACTGAGCTCGCCACTAATGTAAGCCCGTGGGCCATCGTTGCTGGATGCGCTACGATGATCTCAAGGTCTGACTTCTCATCCTCGAACCGCATGAAAATTTCATTGCGCTCCTTGACCGGAGTTTCCCCGGTGATTATCGCGGTTTCCCAATGCTTGTTAAGCTCTCTCGCAATCATTGTAGTCATGGAAGTGAAGGGGCAGAACACCAAAATTTTACCCCCCGCTTCTTCGACCGCTTCCATCAGTACTTCCATTCGGTTGCCTGTGTCGATTTCGTGGGGCACGCTATCCGTGTCGTACACACACCCGCCGGCCAGTTGGATCGCCTTGGAAATTTTCACCCCCTCATTAACAGCGGTGATGCGCGCACCCTCGACCTCAGTGACCAGTTCGCGCATGAGATCCTTCAGGTGCTTAGTCTGTTCGGCTGATAACTGCACGTCACGAGTCTGGTATGTGGTAGGGGGCAGATCGACACATTGACCCCGCGTAAATCGGATCGCCGGGCGCATGACCTGATGCACGATCTTGGTAGCCTCGTCGCGTGGTGTCCAGACGTAGTTCGATTGGTGATCCATCACCATCGAGCGGAACTGGCCGAAGAACTTGGGCACCGTCGTCGGTGTGATGAGACGGCACTGGCCGTAGGCATCCTCAGGCGAGTTGGGCGTCGGTGTGCCCGTCATGCCCCATACCCACGGTTTCGGCGTTCCGCCGGTGGGGTAGAGGAACTCCTCGACGACTTTCCACCGGCCAGTCTGTTTGTTGCGATATGTCGCGACCTCATCGATTATGACGATGTCGATGTCGGGCCGCTTGGCGAGTTCCTTGGCGATCACGGCGATGCCGTCATGGTTGATGATATAGAAGTCGGAGGGCTGGGCCAGCAGGCGGCGTCGCCGCTCGGCGGAGCCGTGCAGGATGGCGAAGCTGCGATGTGTGAAGTGAACGAACAGCGTGTCCCCCCACACGCGCTCCAGCGTGGAGAGCGGCGCCACGATCAGCGCGCGGTGACCGTAGCCGGCGGCCATGAGGTAGTCGGCAGCCCACGCCGCGGTGAGTGACTTGCCGGTGCCAATGTCATTCAGGACGTAGCCGTGTGGATTCGATACCATGAACGCAGCCGTCACGGGTTGGTGGTTGAATGGCTGCGGGATAGTCATGTGGTCGCGCGGCCAGTCGTAATAGTGTTCGATCGGGCTCGGGGCGTCAATGCCCAGCAGAGCGAGCCGGATGCCCGTGTCCACATCGTGCGGCATGCACACGAACCCCGGAGCGAGCTGCGCGGCTGTGGGGATGGTGGCGAGGATGCGAGGGTCGTCGGTCTCGATGACCAGGGCGCGCTCGTCGGGGAGGACGGTGACGGTCACCTACTTAACCCCCCGCTCCAGAAAGTCCTGACACTCGAAGCAACGCACCTTACCGAGTGCGAGCCGAGCGGGGTGAATGTCCTCGCCGCAGTCCACGCAGTTCAGGCCGTTGAAGTCGGGGTGCGTTTCCGGCGCCGACTTGCCCCTCGCGCGCGCCTCCGCGTCGGAGTTCAGCCTGGCTTGGAAGGCTTGGGCGGTGTCGAAGATATCAGCCATGATATCCCCCCGTCAACCTTTGCAACGAATACTGCAACGCAAGCAAGTCCTCCTGCCCATCGACGCAGGCCGACACGCCACCGGCCTTCTGCACGCCTTCCATGAACATGACTTGGTGCTTCGACATGCCCCGGTCGGGTTCACCACGCCTTCCCGGCCGCTTGGCTTCTATCCCGAGGAAAACCCCTACTCGCTTACCTACCATGTCAGGGGTGATGGTGACTGGGAGACAGGCAAGGCGATCTGGGATTCCGTGAACACCCATGCCGTTCTGCACGACAGCGAAGTGGAACGCGCCGTGCTTGTCGCACCACTGGCGGATAACATCTTTCACGTGGTTCTCTGTGACTGGCGTTTTCATGGTAGGGGGCGATTCTCAGGGGGCTGTTGCAACAAGGTAGCAGCCATGAGCACGAGATACGGGATGTTGTATATAATGGGCGGGTACGGTGTCGGGATTGGGTACGTCACTTTTCGGACCCGTTCTTTTTCCATGGTGGAGATGCGGGCGAACGCGGCGGCAGGTATACAGCACGCGAAATGGTGCACCCGCGCTCCGACAGGCTGGGCGCGCTGCGCTTCTTGCTCCACCCCGAACTGTTCGGTCCGGATGTGAAGCCACTCGTCGATGCGAACTCCTGCCTCTTCCTCGAATTCGCGGGCCATCGCTTCTGCTATAGACTCTCCTGGCTCCACCTTGCCGCCGATACCATTCAATTTCCCCGCTTGCCAAGCAGGCTTGAGTTTTTCGATCAGCGCCACCCGATCGAATCCTTCCCGGAAACAATACCCGACTACATATTCAGCGACGGGCTGCTGTATGCGTTCTTGGTTCATCCTTGCCTCCGTTCCGGCCCAGCGTATCCAACCGTTGCACCTTTCCTGCGCCCGCCTGTCCACATGATGCCACCAGCGCGCGGGGGTTTCGGCGCCTGCTCCTTCTTGACATGCGCGCCCTTCGGCACGTCGTCATGCTCGCAGGTGCGCTTGTAGTAGTGCCCGCCCGCCGTGTGGTAGGCGACGATGCCTTCGGGGTTCATGAATCCTGGGACCACCCAGCTACCGAACAGCGACAACCCGGACATGATGCCATTCCAGTCGATACCAGACACTGTCCCGACGCGAATCACCGGCACGACATGACAGCAGGCGGGGCACCATGCTCGCCCATCCGGCGGAGCCTCGACATTGCTGTACTCTTTCGGGTCAGCCCACCGCCCGACATTGAACAGGCTGAACCGCCGCTCTTCCAAGCCGTAGTTGCGCTGGATGCCCTTGCCCCACCACTCGCCGAAGTGATGACCGGGGCCGAGGGTGAGCAGATCGTCCTTGTGCTCGTGCGCCCACCGCGAGAAACCGAAGTTGTCATCCTCGGGCGTGATCCAGCGCGTGCGGCTGCCGGTGAGGAACTCGCCATCTTCGCCGATGAACACCTGCGCGTTTGTGCCGTCGATTTTCTCGGTGACGACGACCTCGCGGTTGAGCCGCGCGATCTTGCCGAATGATCTGAATTCAGTCATTTCCCCTCCAGTTGTGTGATTCGATTGATCGCGGCGATCAGGCGGCGACGCAGCCTGGCGTTCTCTCGCAGCAGGGCGTTGATGGCGAGGCGCAGCGACCAGCCTTTGAACTTCGGTTCCACTACTCACCCTCCATACGGCCCTTGGGCCTTGTTGCAGATTCCAGCCTGATTCGCCCCGCACTGCTTGCACGACTTGGCCCCGCGCTTTGGGGCCGCCGGCCAGTGGTTTGTCCTGAACGCGACTTGCAACTGCTCGACTTCAGGGAGTAGACCGGCCCATATCTCAGGAAGTTCTTTGCGTCGGTACGTCTCGTCGCTGGTCTGGCCATGCTTGAGCCAGATGTACGCGGTGTCGATGACTTCAAGTTCGGGGAACTGGTGGAACGCAGTCGCGGCGAACAGCGCAAGCTGGTCGCTGTCCGGCCAGATCATACCGTTCTTCCAGTCCCCGATGAACGCATGGCTGCCATCGATCACAGCCACGTCATAGATCGAGCGGCACCACGCCTGCGAGTCGAAGTAGCCGCACGGCTTGAACGACTGGTCGAGCGTGACCTTGAGCTGGGTGAACTTGGCCCCCGGTGCGGCGAGCACCGCCGCCGCCATGGGTTCATAGGGCGCGTACTGCGGGGGCAGCGGCTTGCCCTTGGCGATGCGCTGGGTGAGGGCATCATCGACCAAGTTGCCGGCGATCATCGCGGCAGACTGGATGAACTCGACACGATCCGGGCTGCCCTTCGGCGCGACGTTGGCGTGGTAGAACTGTTTGGGGCACTCCATCCATGTCTTGCGACGGGAGTGGGACCATGCGATGAAATCAGTCATACCAGCCACCCCAGCAGGGTATCGATCGGAACTTCAAACCCCGCGGCGTTCTTGCGACCACCCCCGCCGAAAGCCTTGGCGATCGCGCTTACGTCGTAGTCACCGTTGGAACGCAGGGAGCAGTTAGCGATCATGCCTTCTTTGCTCAGGCACCAGCACAACCCGAAGGTGCCCGACTGCGTGGCGAGTTCGTGCCCAACGTCGGAGGCCAGATGGTGCGGGCAGTTGGCGGCGAGGCCGGGGGAGTGCAGAGGGGCAGGGCCATCACAGTAAATGTCCACCGTTCCTGGGGGGCCATATGGGATGTGCTGCACGATTTCGCACTTCCTCGCCCCGCCCTTCACCACAGATTGCACGTTCTGGTCGTGGGCGCGGAGGATGGCGGCGCCTTCTTTTATCAGCGAAGAATATGCTGCGGTCTGCGCGAACGTGAGATTCCGCTTCCCCATGTCAGCCGGGAGGAACTCACGTTTCCACTGCCCGAAGTTCCAAGGCGCGTAACTCCACAGCGCCTTGTTGAACTCTTTAGTGCCGTCGATCTTGAACTGCCAGCGGTCGTAGTCGTCGATATGGCGGATCAGCATCGGTACTTCGGTTTCGGGGTGGAAGTGCTCCCATGTGAGCATGGCGCCGGATTTGTTGTTGTTGAGGCGGATGTCGTGCGTGCAATGCCAACCAGCGGTACCCCCCGAGCGACCAGCGGGGCTGAACAACTCGCGATATCCCCCGCCTTCGGGTACTCCACCGCACCACATCTCGAACGCCGTCTTGTGGTGATCCAGCCAGACGACGCGCTTGGCAGAACGGAACAACTCATCCATCACTAGGCGGGGGAACGAGAAGCCGAGGATGTACACGTCGCGCCCGTCGACGTTCTCACGGATGTCGAACGGGCGTGCGAAATCGGCGCTGTTGTACTGCTGCGGCAGATACTCAGCGCTGTCACCGAGCTTCAGCCATGCGGCAAAGGCGGCACCGAACCCATCGGCACGGTTGTCATGGTAAATCACAAGGGGCTTGTTCATTGGTTTTCCTCGTCGGCAAGGTCTTGCAGGACACATACCCAATGCGTCCAATCGTCACGGCGAATCAGTTCGCCGAGCACAGCAGTCTGGAGCGAAAGAAAGTAGCCGTTCATTTCGGCACGCTGACCCATTCAGTCTTCGCCCCGGCCTGCTGATTCCCGACGAACACCGGCATGCGGAACGTCTGACCGTGGCACGGGTGGGTAATCCACAGCGCCTGCTGGGGCTGCTCGAAACCGAAATTGCCCGAGTAGGCGTACTCGTCGTAGCCCTTCAGGCTGCCATTCACGATCACTCGACCGTGGTGCAGATACTGGTGGAAGTGGCCGAGCAGCATGGTGTCATACTCCATGTCGATCTGCGCGTTGCGGCTTCGCTTCTTGTGGTCCCCGCGGATGATAGGCCCGAGGCAGCCAATCAAGCCATCGCCACCGCGGAACTGATCGCCGTGGGTGAGTAGGTAGGCATGGTTGTAGACCTTGTAGTAGGCGTCCGAGCTGTCGGGAATGAAGAACGTGACGCGCTTGTCGCCATCGAAGTGCTTCGCCAAGAAGCGGTAGAGCAGCCAATCGAACGAGGTATGGTGTCGGTCCTTGTTCCATATCTTCTTGGTGTCGCGGCCGTGGTTGCCGCTGACGCACGGTAGGAACACATGCTTGAACTGATCCGCCATCGCGCTGATCACGCCGACCAGGACACCGTACAGGTCGAGCACCGCAGGCATCGAATTGATCTCATTCGTGGCGGTCAGCTCGTCGTGGATGTTGCCGCTGATCATGTCGCCGCCGAGCGGGATCGCGATGCCAGGGTAGTCCATGCCGGGTGAGATGATCTTGAGCAGGTGAATGGCTGAGCTGACGCAGGTGTCCATGCGCTTGTGGGCGATCTTGACGTTGTACTCGTTGACGTTGTTGATCTGCGATGGGAACACAGTCTCGCCCCAGTGCAGGTCCGACAGGAACAGCGTCGGCACGCCGGGGGAGGTGGCCTTCTTCTGCGGCGTCACTGTCCAGGGGGGTGGGTCCAGTTCCTCGACCTGCCTGCCCATGGCACCGATGACGGCCTTGATCTGGCAGCCCTGCTCGGACTGGTTCTCGTGCGACTTGAGCGCGGCTTCGAGCCGCTTGACCTTGGACTTCAGGCCCTGGACATCGTCGGCGTCGGGCGTTCCGGCGCTGGGGGTCATGCCGCGCTCTTTTCCCACCCTGATGCGGCCCTGTAGTGCGCCGCGCCCTATCCCAAGCATGGCGGCGGCGTGGACAGTGTTCCCACCACGGGCGGCAAGGGCGTTGATGGCTTCTTGTACGAGGGTGTCGGAAAGTGGGGGCGTGGCCATCAGTTTCCCCCTTCGGACCCATACCCGAGTAAGTTCAGCATATTCTTCGCGCCTGTGGAGTTCGGATCGATGTTCTGGAACCCATCGTATACCATAGGCTCGACCATCGGCGCCGGCGGTTCCAGCCGCACGTACTGTGCGCTGCTCGACAGCAGTTGATCGACGCCCTTGTGCAGGTAATCGAGGGTGTGGTTGTTGTAGATTTCCCGCTCGTCGTCGAGCACTGGCAGTTCGTTCTCTGAGGCGTGGGCGCGAACCGGCGTGGCAGCTGCGCGGCGCAGGTGCCAGATGCTACCGTTCGGGTCTTTGATCCAGTCTCGCTCATTCTCGAACCGGACGCTGGTATTCACAAACAACTGAGGTCGGAGTTCGGGGTACGGCGCGGCCATAACCACGGCCTCCAGCCACTCCTCAGCCTTCTTGAGCCAGTAGTCGGGGTCTTGGGCGCGTCGGTACTCGGTGCCCCACCATTGGAGAATCTGGCGGGGGGAGTGCTGCGCGTAGCGAGGGTAGCGCAAGACAGGGCTCGTGCATTCGGCGAAGTCGAAGTCCTTGCACCTCTCCAATGCCAGCAGTTGGGTCACCACCTCCTTCGTCGCCCGGTCGCGCAGCAGGTCTTCGTTCTCCAGGCTGAACGCCTCCGCCACTTCGCGGTAGAGGGCGTCGCTGAATGAGAACTTGACGAACCCGTATCGCTGGACAAGGTAGTCGGCGATGGAATCTTTTCCCGTTCCGGCGCCGCCGGCTAGGCCAATAATCAACATTATGATGCTCCTTTCAAAGTATCCCCGATCTTACCCTCGCCGATCAGCGGCAACCCGGTCGCCCAGGCGGGGGTCTTGCTCATTTCCTGAACCATGAACGCCAGCGCGTCGTCGGCTGCGGCTTCTGGAACCGCAGTCACCACGTCGTCATACGTTGACAGCGCGACCTTCAATAAGTTCCCTATCTCCAGCATCTGCCGGCTGACGATGCAGTAGTGGATCGACTGGACTGTGTTCTCGACGAGTAGCGCGCCGTAGATTTTAGTCCGGTTGCGCCCGTTGAAGTAACTGGCCTGTCCGTGCTCGTCGCGAGAGATGCCATCATATCGCATAGCCAACCCGTTCGGCATCCAGATTTTATCCTTCGCTGTGCGCATGACGCCGTGCGCGCCGAACACCATCTCACGGCCTTCGATCATAGCGCCGATGACTTCCTCCATCACCCCCCAGTAGGCGACGATGCGGGCGTACTTGGCGCGGTAGCGATCGATCAGCGCGTTGGTCACGGCGCAGTGGATCAGCATATCGTTGAGCCCTAAGCGGCTGGGCATCTCGGCAACCTGCTTGACCTTGCCGGGATTGTTGAAAAACCGACTCGGGTCGACTTGTAGCGTTTCCATGTCCGCCATGGTGAATTGAATAGGTGGCGCACCGAGCATGCCCTTCAACAATTCAGCACTGGCCTTGGCCCACCCCATCCCGAAGCCCATGCCGAGGATGGACACCTTCCCGAGCTGGCCGGGGATGTGATCCGCCTTGACGCGCTTCCGATCGACAGGGCGACCGTAGATAGTCGAGGCGTGCTCGCTGTACACATCACGGCCCTGTTGGAACGCCTCGACCAGATCCTGCTGGCCGGACAGCCATGCGTTGATACGCGCCTCGCCCTGGCCTGAGTCGGCGCTGACAATCTTGTGCCCCGGCGGCGCGTGGATGGATGCCGCGATCACGGATAACTCAGGCCGATTCTCGTTGTGCTTCGAGGATATGTTAAGCCAGTTCATCGAGTCCCCTCCGCCCATGCGGAAGGTGTGCGCGGCACCATAGGACACATAGACCGGCATACTGCCGCGCTCGGCGCAGTGCTGGTACCGTTCGGCCCGCGTCTCGACGATGGTGCTCTTCACGGCGATACGCGCCTCAGCGAGGAAGCGCACGTCTTCGTACTCATCCTCCAGCAGTTCCTGCATACCGGGATCGGTCTTGGCGAAGGCGTAAATCTGCTCGCCGGTCGTGTTGCTGGTCTTGGTCGGCGGCTCGATGCCGCACTCGCGGAACATGTTGGCGAGTTTCTCGTTGGACCCGATCGTCTTTTTGTCAACGCCAGTGCCAGCGCACTTCTTACATGGCGGAATTGGCTCGGGGAGCCCGACCCCGCGATGCAGTTGTTCAGTCGCAGCGAATACGTCCTGCTGATCGACCCCGCGCCCGCCGCACGTCGGGCATAGCAGCCCGATGCGTCGCAACACGTCGATCTTGCGCTGGCGCTCCGTCGCGACCGCGCCTTTTAGCTTCTCGGCATCGCCCATGAATACCGGCTCGGTGAACATGCGGATCACGGTGTCGATGACTTGCAGTTCCTCCGCTGGCATCTGTTCCATGAATATCTGCGCCAGGTCGTAGGTGCGCTCGCAGTCATTGATGCAATACTGCCCATACTCCGCTCGCTCGGCACCGGTGAAGTCTGCCGCATGCTTGCCCTTGGCGAACGTCACATAGTCGCCCTTCGTCCCAACGCCGTGGCGCAGGCAGAGATCATGAAGTGAGTTTCCGGCTTTCGGGCCGTCGAGGATTCGCGCCATGCTCAGGGTGTCGATGTGCATGGCAGGCTTGATGCCATGGTGGTGCGAGAGTATGAGGCCGTCGAAGTGGCTGTGGTGGCAGATCAGCGCCGTGCTCGCCCAGTCGATCTCTTCAGTGAGGAAGTACCTCGCCCGCTCTGGCATGATCCAGAACGCCGGGCTGCTGTTCACCTTGACGCCGAGCAGTATCTCCTCGAAGCGTGGGTCGCGGACATACGCTTCGGTCGTGAGTTTCGAGAGGGTGAACTCGGATGAAAAAAATGTTTCCCAATCCAGGACGAGGGTGTCCATCAGATGAAAATCCTCGGATCCCAGCCGTGATACCGGCAGGCAGTCGCGGCCTTGCGCCGGAAGTCAGTATTGTGCACAGCGTTCGGGGTGTTCAACCCTGCGACCGTCTGGTGTACGTGGATCATCTCGTGCCCCACGATCCAGACTAGGGTGCTAGTGTGCCCCACCAGCGACGCCGACACATCGATCAGGTGCGGCGGCTTGTGGCAGTGGGCGCCCATGTGCATCTGATGCTTGGTGACGGCGAACTCGACCTGATCGGCATGTGGCAGGTGCCACCCCCGGAAGGGCGGCGTCGTGCGCAGGAACTCGTAGCAGCCTGCCAGCATGTGAGGGGTGAGGGGGAGGGTCACAGTTCCGCCGGGTCGAAGTAATGGACCGGTATGCCGTGCTTCGTGGCGAACTGAATCTCTTGCTGGATGCCGTAACTACGCTCCCACTGATACAGCTTGAGCACGATCAGCCGCTCGGCCTTGGCCAGCATCGCGAAGTCCTGCGCCAGCCAGAACTGGTGGCTACAACGCAAGTCAGGGTTCAGGTAGGCAGCGACGAGGTGCGAGTGGGCGATGGGGCAGAACACGGCCCGGTCACCTTCCATCAGCCGTGCGGCTGCGTGGCATGCCTCGGCGAACCGAAGCTCGCAGTACAGCCGATCGGCCGGGTCGTCGGGGTTGGTGTAGGGTGACGCGAGGTAGACGAAACTCACAGCCCGTGCCTCCCCAGGAATTCAGCAGTGGCCGCCCGCGACTCGCCGGCGTCGTGCATGTCGGTAATCACTTTCCACAGGCTGACGTGGATCGCAGCCTGGTACTTATCCTGCAGCGGCTTGATTCGCGGGATGAGGCGGTCGCGTTCCAGTTCCTCGGCGAGCTTCGGCCAGTAGCGCACGGACTGACCGATGTGCGGCCAGGCGCGGTGAAGTTCGTGGAGCGTGAATTTGCAGCGCTGTGGATGCGTCATGCCATTGACGCGCAGCAGGAAGTCAGGCACAGCACCAGCAGGTACCGCACCGAGTAGCGCAGCGCCGAGGATGTCGGACGTGAACTCCCCCTTGGTCCAGTCGGATGACCGCTCAACCCCACGCAGTATGGCGGTGGAGAGGGGAATCACAATGCTGCCTCTTCGAGTTTACCGCCGATAACGGAATACCAAACGTCAGGCTTGATTCCGCCTTCCCCGACGACGCCGACAGTAATACGGACCTGCTTGTCGTCAAGCCATGCCAGCGCGAACGCCCCGCCCATGCCAGCGCGCGCTCTGCCATTCAGTCCGGCGACCATCGCTATGGCCTGCTCACCAGACGCTTCTGCCTTCGAGGAGTCCCCACTGCTGGCTGCCGCCGAGTAGTCCCCACTGCTGGCTGCCGTCGAGGAGTCCCCACTGCTGGCTGCCTTCGAGTAGTTCCCACTGCTGGCTGCCTTCGAGTAGTCCCCACTGCTGGCTGCCGCCGAGTAGTCCCCACTGCTGGCTGCCGTCGAGGAGTCCCCACTGCTGGCTGCCTTCGAGTAGTTCCC
>Ga0208375_1000496_pt1 | contig 56786 bp, 80 predicted proteins | sample RifOxyD1_FD_184038 | JGI IMG/M metagenome (GOLD analysis project Ga0208375, IMG submission 184038) | Soil microbial communities from Rifle, Colorado - Rifle Oxygen_injection D1 (SPAdes) | ecosystem: Environmental > Terrestrial > Deep subsurface > Rock core/Sediment | place: Rifle, Colorado... | reverse complement strand
ATCCGCAAGGATTTACCTTGATTTCTTGCGTAATCGCTTATTGGTAAAATCCTGGTGTATTCAGTGTTTCGCGAAGCGTATGCGTAATCGCTGAGTGAGCCATTTTATTTATAATAATTCAATAAAAATCAAGATTTTTTAAATAGATATCGGAATAAAAGTGATTTCAAAACTTTCGAAATTTTTAAAAACAATCCGCCCGTGCTCCTTTTATGGGATTGTTTGATTTTTGGAAGAAGAAGAAAGTTCTTGACTTTACAAATAACCCCGGAAGCGGGGAATTTTCAGACGAGGATGAAAACATGAAGAAAAACGAGGGAGAGTCCGCTAGTTTCAACGCCTCAGCCGAAGAGAAGAAAAAGAAATTTGCAAAGAGAATTTCGGACTTGATAGAAAGAATAGATGATATGTCAATCCAGATTTATCACTTGCAGCAAAGGGTGGAAGTTCTGGAGAAAAAGGCGAATGTCAGCAATGGAAGAGAATAATTTATTAATACTTTTTTCTTTTTAGGTGGATGAAATCTTCTGAACTGCCAAAACTTGCGCGCGCATACGCGCTGAAAAATGCCCTTAGCCATGAAGGAAAATCGCAGACGGGCTCGGTGATTTCATCGCTGTTTCATGAGGGGCTTAAAAAATCCGAGGCGGGAAAATATGCCGGGGAGATTTCCAAAATAGTTAATGAGGTTAATTCCATGAGCTTGGAAGAGCAGGAAAAGGAATTTGAAAAACTTGAAGATTTAATTTCGGAAAGGCGCGGAAGGGAAGAGCTTCCGGAACTGCCCAATGCAAAAAAGGGAAAAGTAATCATGAGGTTCGCACCCTCTGCATCCGGGCCTTTTCATGTGGGGCACGCGATGACATCCAGCATCTCATATTTATTTGTGAAAAAATACGGCGGAAAATTCTATGTAAGAATAGAGGACACAAACCCAGAGAACATTTATCCAAAAGCATACAAGATGATTGAGAATGATTCCGACTGGCTTTTTGAGAAAAATGCTGAAATCATGATTCAGTCTTATAGGATGGAAATTTATTACAAATATGTTGAAAAACTTCTTAAAAAAAACGCGGTTTACGTCTGCACTTGCACCCAGGAAAACTTTGAGAAATATGTCAATGAAAAAAAAGAGTGTCCCTGCCGAAACATTTCCCTCAAGGAAAACACAAATCGCTGGCTTAGAATGCTTGACAAATCTTCAAAAGGATTTAGGCAGGGCGGGGCAGTAGTAAGGTTCAAATCTTTCAAAGGAATGAAAGATCCAAATCCCGCCATGAGGGATTTCCCGCTTGCAAGAATCAATGTCAAGAAACACCCTCTTCAAAAGAACAAGTACAGGGTTTGGCCCCTGATGAATCTTGCCGTAAGCGTCGACGACATAGAGACAAAAGCTACGCATATCATAAGAGGAAAGGATCATATTGACAATGCGAAAAGGCAGGAAATGATTTTTAATGTTCTTGGGGAAAAATTTCCGTGGACGGGGTTTTTGGGAAGATTCAAGTTCAAGGACATGGAGCTCTCCACAACGAAGATGAGAAAAGATATTGAATCCGGAAAATACAAAGGATGGGATGACAAGAACCTCCCGACGTTGGTTTCATTGAGAAAGCAGGGCTACAACCCTCAGGCTTTCTGGAATTTCGCGGAGAAAATAGGGCTGTCCGAGAACGACAAAGTGATGGACAGGAAAGAATTTTTCGCCATTCTTAAAAGCTTCAACAAGTAAAAAACAAAAGAAAGGTTTTTATACTATTTTCCTTTTTCTAACAAATGGAACTAAACCTTTTGAGAAAAAAAGAGGGAATTTCTGACATCATTGTTTCGCTGATAATGATTGTGATAGTTCTGGGAGCTATTGCGGTTGTGTGGGTTCTGATAAAGGGATTCATAGGTGGCGGAACGGAACAGGTTAATCTTGGAACAAAATGCCTGAATCTTGACATCAAGCCTACCGGATTAAAATGCAGCGGGACAAACAATGCCGTCTGCGATGTCGTTGTTGAAAGGGGCACGGGAGGAGAGGACATTGCGGGAGTGAAGCTTATATTCACCAATTCCAGCGAGGCGCAGAACTATGTATACGACTTTCCGGGAAACATAAACGTTCTTGAAACAAAATCCGCCTCAAGCGTGAGCACGGGAATAACTAATGCAAACAAGGTTGAGCTTGTCGTCTATTTCAACGATTCTTCCGGAGAGAGTCAATTGTGCTCGGGAAGAAGTTCTTTCTCAAAAAGTTAATTTTAAAAACATTATTTTTTAACTAGTTTAAGACAGATAGAATTGGGAATTGCCGGCATAATTTCTGACAAGAACTTTTTTATATTCAATCAGTCTAAATCAGTCATGGCGGTAGTAGTTCAGTGGCTAGAATGTGCGGTTGTGGTCCGCAAGACGGGAGTTCGATTCTCCCCTTCCGCCCTCGAAATGAAATAAAGAGGTGGTTCGCCCAACTTGTTGGAGCTTCCACTCTTTTTGGAAAATTTTAAATAGTTTAATGACTTGGCTAAATAATCGGTTGTCCTGGAAAGGATGCGACTGAGAAAGCCTCTGTTGGGTGCTCAGCTATTAATATGGTGGAAGGGCTATAACTCACTATACGAAATCTGTACCCTTTAAGTTTATCCCGGCGCGAGGAAGATAACCATTAAAACAAACTGATAGGTTAAGATTGACTTCGGAAATTGTTTATGGCACTTCCTCACCGAGCCCTTTGATAAAAATAAAATGGCAAAGAAAAAAGCAAAAAAGAAGATTGTAAAAAAACACGGCAGGTCTCCAAGCAAAAAGAGCAAGAAAAATAAGGTTAAGAAACTTATGCAATTAAGCAAAAAAAGCAAGAAATCAAAAAAGAAAAGGCGATAATTAAAAAGTATAAACAAAAATTCTTAAAATACCCTTTCTAACCTCCAATACAACATTTAAAGATATTAACTATTGGTCCTTCATTCATAAAGATTTAAAAATATGGGCTTAATATTTTCATTATGAAGAGAGTGATTATCTGTCTGACATTATTATTGTCTATTTATGCATTTGCGAACGTGAACGCGGAAGAAGCAAACAATTCCGTCAATTTAAGCGAAAACAGCACTAACTTCACAGATGCAACAAATGTCAGCCTCTCCACAGTCGAGATAATAAATTTTTTCCCAAAGGAATTCAAGATAGGAGACGCCCAGTTTAACATACAGGTAAAAAACAACAAGAACGAAACAATACATGACTTGGGTGCGTTTGTAACGGGAAACGGATACTCGACTTATGAAGTTGTTTCAATAGAATCTTTGGATGCGGGAAGCAAGGATTATATTTTTATTTACGGAAATTTCAAGGAGCCGGGAAACTTGACATTGAGCATTAAGATTCTCGGAGAAACTTTTTATCAAAATGTAAGCATCATTGACTTGAACAACGCAAGCCAAAAAGAATTGGATGACTTAAAAAAACAGCAGGAAAAAACCAATTTGTTGAATAACTTGTCTTCCGAGCTGAAAGACATAAAGCAGAATTTTACTTCTTTGGAAGACCAGATAAACGAGAAAAAAGACAATAATTATGATGTTTCCAAGGTTAATCTGAATGATTTAAAGGGTTATATCGGAAACGCGCAAATAAACATTCTTGAAGGCAATGCGGACGAAGCGAGAATCAATATTGATCTTGCCGTTGACGAGTATGCATACCAGAAAAGCAGGCTGGACAGCGCAAAAAAAAGCTCGATACTGGCCAGATTGAAAGAAAATGCGGTTTTATTTTCTGCCATTGCGGGCGCGGTGATTATGTTTTTCACGCTATATGAATTGTTGAAAAGAAAAAGCGAGGGAATTGTTAATGTAACTTCAAGGATTGTAAAGAAAAAGAAAGGGAAAAAATAACATTTAAAAACTATTTTTTGTTTAAGTTAATATGACAAACAAAGCTATTAACTATCGGCATTGTTGGAAAAGATTTTAATAGCTTGGCTTCTGTAATTAAATATTGTTCGATAAAAAGGGTAAAATGAAAGCCAAATACACTAAAAAATCGGAAATTCTTGGCTCCACAAAGCCTGAGGATGCGTCTGAGCGGAGACAGGACGGAGATATTTCGCTGGTAAAAGGATTTAATGATTATACCGGAATTGAAGCGCTTAAAAGAGAAAAAATAAAAAAAATTGCAGAAGGAGTATTTAAATTATACGGATTTGAACCTGCCGAAACTCCGGTCGTTGAATCGGAAGACTTTGTTCTTGGAGAAAATCAGGGAGACGAAGCAGTAAGCAGTGCCTATAAATTAACCGACAAAGGTGAAAGAAGGCTTGCCTTGAGATATGAATTTACATTTCAGCTGAAAAGAATCGCAAAAGGCAAGAAAATTCCCTATAAAAGATACCAAATAGGCTCTGTTTTCCGTGACGAGCCGGTTTCCAAGAATCGCTTCAGAGAGTTTACAACCTGCGAAGTTGACACTGTTGGCTCAACATTAAGAGATGATGCGGAAATCATTGCGCTTGCCGAAAATCTCATGAAAAAATTGAACATCCCTAATTTTGTGATATATGTCAACAACAGAAAACTCTTGAATGAAATTCTTGACTATGCAAAAATCCGCGAAGCTGACAAAAAGCAGGTTATAAGAGAAATAGACAAGCTGGACAAACTGAGCGAAAAAGAAGTTTGGTTAAACCTTAAAAATTATAACGCAGAATCGGTATTAAACATTCTTAAACAACCCGAAAAATCTTTTGAATCCTATTCTTCATACAAGGAGATTAAGCAGCTGGAAGAGTACTGTCGAAACTTTGGCGTAAAAATTACGTTTGCGCCTTATCTTGCCAGGGGATTAAGCTATTATACCGGAACGGTATTTGAAATAAAAACCAAGGCAATGAAACAAACGATTCTTGGCGGCGGAAGTTACATGATAAATGACGCGCCTGCAGTCGGCTTTGGGACAAGCGTGGAAAGGCTTGCTGAGTTATCGAGAGCTCTTGAAGGAGAAGTTCCGGAGTATTTGGTAGTTTCGCTTAACAAGGACAAAGAGGCAATAGCTCTTGCCCAAAAACTCAGAGGCAAGGAAAAGAGTTGTGTGATTTATTACGGCAAGCCGACAAAGGCTCTTGAATATGCGAATTCTTATTTCATTCAGAAAGTTATTTTCGTCGGAGAGAAGGAGATAAAATCGAAGAAATTCAAGGTCAAGAACATGAAAACGGGAAAAGAAAGTTTGCTGAAAGCTTGAATGAAACATTTATAGATAAACAATGAAAATAGAATTTGATGCGGAGGCTGATGCAGCATATGTTTATTTCAAGGAAATTTCTGAGGGAGAGGTTGCAAAAACCATTTCTTTAAATGATTCTATAAACGTGAATTTGGACAAAAATGGAAAAACTCTTGGGATTGAAATTTTAGATGCTTCCAAAAACCTTCCTCCAAATTCCATGAAATCTGCAGAAGTAATTAGTTAAAGTTTTAAAGAAGGAAAGAAAAATACCTAAATCTTTAAAAAATATGTCTTAATTTTTAGCTAATGAGTTTTTGCAATACTGTTAGTTACCATGGCGACGATTGGCAATATGCGTGCCTTGATTTTGACTCTAAACTGGATGAGGATATAGTAAGAAATGTGATATGGAATATTGTGGATATGCACAAATTAAATGTTGAAAAAAGAACAATTGGAACTAAAAATTACAATGCTCGGATTGAATCTAATGGAAGTCGTTCTGTTGGAATGCTGACAGGAAATGTTTTTACCGCAAAAATAGAAACCGATGAGAGAGAATCAAGACTGTCAATTATATTAACGCAAAAAATAGAAAAATCCAAATTAAATTAAGAATTCTCAATCATTCCGCATCCATCTCCAAACCGACAGGGCAATGGTCGGAACCAAGGATTTTATTCAGTATAAAAGAGTTTTTTACTTTTCCCATAAATCCTTTTGAGACGAGAAAATAATCTATACGCCATCCAACATTTCTTTCTCGGGCTTTAAACATAGGGCTCCAGTAAGTATACTTCTTAGGACTAGGGTCAAACTCGCGGAATGTGTCTACAAAATCATTGTCAACAAGTTTCTGAAAGCCGTCAATTTCAGCCTGCGTGTATCCTGCAGTTTTGTTATAGTTTGATTTCGGGTTTGCCAAATCAATGGGTTTGTGCGCCACGTTAAAATCTCCGCATACAACAACAGGTTTTTTCTTTTCAAGATTTTTTAAGAATTCAAAAAACTTTACATCCCATTCTTTTCTCATCTCCAAACGCGGCAAACCCCTTCCCGAATTTGGGGTGTATATATTGACAAGATAAAATTCTTCAAATTCCAAAACCAGCACGCGTCCTTCATTGTCAAATTCATGTCCGATGCCTTTTGAAAAATTTACGGGTTTTATTTTTGAAAAAACAGCCGTGCCGGAGTATCCTTTTTTTTCCGCAGGATTCCAGAAATGGTAAGGGTAATCTCCAAGCATTTTATCAACCTGCTCCGGATGCGCCCTTGTTTCCTGCAGGCACAAAATATCGGGATTTTCCCTTTCTGCATCTTTTAAAAACCCGCTTTTCAGCAATGAGCGAATTCCGTTTACATTCCACGAGATAATTTTCATTTTAGTTCTCCTTCAAACCACTTTTCAACATCTTCTATAAATTCTTTGAACCTGGCATTATACAGTTTTATAAGTTTTGGTTGTGCATAATAAAAGAAAAATATTAAAACAGGTAAAAGTCCTAAAATAAAAATTAGAGTATATAGATAGAAGTTAAAATTAAAATAAAAAGAAAATAACGCTAATATCATCCCATAAAAAGAGAGTAAAAGAAGATAAATAGATATTTTTACTATTTTGTTCATTTCATTGTAATAAAGCCAAGTAGTGTTTTCTAATGATTTAAGTGAAGAAAATAGATTTTTATCAAATTCATTTTTCTCTATGCTTTTAAGTGTCTCTTTTAATTCAAGCCAGTTTACCAAAGGCCAATTTCTAATAAAGAAGGATTTAATTAAAACAATAAATGCTAAAAATTGAAATAATATAGGTAATAAAAAAATTTCACTTTTAAAGTAACTAAACATTATAAAACTTAAAATTGGTAAAAAAGAGATTATTATTAATAAAAAATTAGCTCGATTCTGGATATTACTACTTCTAACATCATACATATGCTGATAAGAATTCCATATTATTGGTAAAATTCTTTTTAATTCACTTTCTTTTTCTTCTTTTTTCATTCGACCTCTATCTCCATTGCCCATGAGTTTTTTTCCCCGAATATTTTTTTGCCTTTTATTTTTAATGGTTTTTTGAACAAAGGACAGTTAAGGACAAAAGTCTCGAACTCCCCGCCTTCCCCAGCAGGATGAATTTTGTATTTTTCATGGAGCTTTCTTACATCTTCAATGAATTTCAAGTCAACTTTTCTTCCAAGCCACTTCTCGTCAAGAGGATATGCTGAAACTCCCGTTACAACAATTTCAAACTTGTTTTTTATCAGCTCCTCAAGATATTCAAATTCATTTTTGTGCCATAACGGATTAATGCACTTTATCTTAAGATTATCGCATATTTTTTGTATTCTGGACGCCTGATAATCTGAGTGAAGAGCCCCGGTTGTTATGCCCTGAATTTTGTATTTTTTAACAGCTTTCCTTATGACCTCTTCCAAATCCTTTAGTTCGTTTTCCTTTATGCCCTTTGTTTTCCCTATAATCAATGGAACTCTCATGGATTTTGCCTGAACCTCTGTTTTGGTGATGCTGGGAGTATGGAACATGTAGCTTTCCTTGTTCTCTGAAATAACGGTTATGAGGCAGGAAATTTCATGCCCTTCTTTCCCCGCAAGATACATGGCGTAAGTCGAGTCTTTTCCCCCTGAAAACAATGCTCCGAGTTTCATAAATACAGGGAATTTATTTATTATATAAATATTTTTAAGATTAATATTGCCAGATATAGCTTGCTTATTTATTTGATTGTTAAAATAAACTGCGTTTAACTCTATAAACAAAGACGATTTAAGGTTATTAGCAGCCGAATAAACGAACGCTTTAGCGCGAGTCTGTTAAAGCGAGCCGAAGGCGAGCGAACCAAGTTAAATTTATTCAATAAATTTAAATATATTCCCGTTTTTGCCTGTTTATGGACGGAAGGAAAATCAAAAATCTAGAGTATAGGTATCTTCCTGAGTTTGTTTACGGCGCGACTGACGGCGCGGTTACAACTTTTGCCGTCGTTGCAGGAGTCATAGGCGCCTCTTTGAGTTCCGCAATTGTGCTCATTCTTGGATTTGCAAACCTTTTCGCTGACGGATTTTCAATGGCTGCCTCGGACTATCTCTCGGCGAAATCGAGAAATGACCTGAGAAAAAGAATAAAGTTCGCGATAATCAAGCCGTTTAAGTCGGCGTTTGTCACTTTTTTGGCGTTTCTCACGATAGGGTTCATACCCCTTTTTTCATTTGTCATTGCGGCGATTACAAAAAACCCCCATTTGATTGAAAACCAGTTTCTTTACTCTTCCGTTTTGACTTTTGTTTCATTGGGAATTGTTGGATGGTTCAGGGGAAAAGTTTCCGAGAAAAGCGAGGCTAAAACAATGTTCCAGACGATTCTCATAGGCGGAATCGCGGCAATTCTTGCATTTGCAGTCGGCTATTTCATAAGAAGCTTGGTTGGTTGAGAGAATGAAACATCGTGGCAGCAGAGGGAATCGAACCCCCACCACTTGGCTGATGAGACCAAGTGCACTACCATTATGCTATACTGCCAATGATAATGGCTGCCGAAATATTTAAATAATTCAAATATTTAAGATTTATGCTGATGAGACCAAGTGCATTATACTTATATTGATGAGGTTGAGCGTGTTCTTCTGATGTAATTATTATTTTAATTAAAAGTAAGGTTGGCTAATTCTTTATCACAATAATTTTTTAAGGGGAAAAGTTATTGATTAACACAATAATACTTTTAAACGAATTTTATTAATTGATGGAATGGACTTACAGAGTATAGAAACAGATTATATAGGTCTTAAAGAACTTCTTGACTATTTGCACGGTGAAGACAATATAGTAAAAAATAAAGATGCAAATCACAGAACTCTTTATTTTGAAATGACTTCTGTTAGAAGACTTTCAGCAGAGGATGTTCCTTCAGGTTCTACAGCAAGAAGCAAAAGGGATAATTATTTGGTTTATATTAGCGATGGTAATCATGAGTTCAATAATCCGGAGGAAAATGAAAGAAGAAAAATAGCCAGAACTGGATTATTGAGATTAATCGGGGAAGTTGCTGTTTAATCAGAATCCTCAATTATTTCTTCTATTTCCTGCTCGTCCCTCAGCTCCTTCAAAGGATCGTGGTTTTTCATATAAGTTTCCTTGTCCCACACATATATTTCTCCAAAATAAATTTCCTGCTCAAGCCATACCTTGTTCTGGCTTTCAAGATGGAGCAACGACAGGAAAGAAACGATTTTTTCCTCCTTCGATTTTCCGGATATTTTCCCAAAAGGAATTCTTGATTCATTCTTGTTTTCCCTGAAATGCTCGAAAATCCTGCTGTAAATCTCGTTTATTTTTTCGGTTATTGCGTATCTTTTTTTAGGAATCATGATTTCAGCCTGCCTTAAGCTGTCGGACTTTACAATCTCCTTTTTTATCCTCCTGTTTTCCGTTATTATTGCCTTGTTCAAAGATTCAACAAGCTCCCTCAAAGTGACTTTTTTCTGCCTTGGCATGGGGCTTCTCGGAAAGAGCTCGGGAATGTCATCGCCGAAGTCAATGTTTTCTATTACTTTTTTCGGCTCTTCTTTTCTTCCGAAGATTATCTCGTCAATGCTTTTCATGTACTTGCTCAGCAAAACCTCTGACTTTATCCTGAGAAGAAGCGCGGCCGCAAGAAGAACCTTGCTTGATATGAAATAATTCTGCTCCTCAAATTTCTCTATTTTCTCGAGGTACTTGTTCGTGAGAACGGTTATGTCAATGTCCCACGGATTCAACTGCTCCGTGTTTATCAAGTCGTAAATAATCTCCTGCCACCCTATCTCCTTGTTGAAAAGGATGCTGTGAATCTGCTCCTGCTTCGGGCTCAACGGCTTCTCTTTTTCTTTCTCCATAGGCTTTATAAAATCATAATGTTTATATAATTTCTTATAAAAGTAGTGCCTAAAAACCCAATTACTACTAAACACTAACTACTGCTTGTCATTCTCTAAAGGTAACAAATCGAAAGATTTAAATAGTTCTGGAATGTATATTTTATATCACCTCTTTTTCCCCAGGGGAGCATTCAGGTCAATCTTTTTGAACTGGCTTGAAAACTCCTCTAGGGTTATGATTCGTGACAAAAAAATGAGACATCAAAGAGATTTTGGGGAATCAATGAGAAAGAAATATTACCCCAATGCCTACGACATGGGGTTTGAATTTTATTGTCATATCATGGCTAATGACTCCCGTTCCCTTGAAGAGCTTAAAAGAAATCTAAGCAGGGAAGGGTGGGATGTTTTTGTGGGAGTAAAGTCTTTTCTCAAAGGAGGAAAAGAAACCGGCGAACTTCTCTCGGTTTTCGCCGTGGATACAAGAAAATCAGGGAGAGTTATACCTTTCCATAATCCAGATACGTTCAGAAAAAAAATGATAAACGCGGATTCAAATGTTGCTTCTCTCGATGGTTATAGAGAAATGAAAGCAGCTTAAAGGATTATTCTGGTTAAAATGGCTCACTCCTTCGTCGTTCGCTTATTGATAATAACACTAATGAAGAACCGGTTATTTTTTAGCTAATTTTTTTATTAATTGTGAGCCGAAATAAGGCGAATCAAATCTTATTTGATAAGCTGATAAAAAAGCTAAAAAGTTTAGTCATATTAAAAAAGCGCTGAGGAAAAAGTTGAATAATCAATTCTTAACTTCAACAACTTCCTTCTTTTTGCTCTCAAATTCGGAGTAATGGCATTTTCCGCAGTACATTCTTTCCTTTGAGTTCATAAGGAAAACTCCGGGCCCGCATCTTGGGCAAAATCTTTCCCTTGAAACTTTTCCCGAAGAATCAATCTTGTACTTTGAATATTTCTTGCTTGTCGGCTTGTTCCTGTGTGGCTTCTTTCCTTTTTTTATTATTTTCTTTGGCATTTTTTATTTTTATTTATTTGTCTAGCATTTAATTTGTTGGCAATAATTAACTTTTTTTACCATTGATTTTCTCATTATCATTCCCCACATCCAGGATTTTGATTATCATTTTTTATCACTATCTGAACTTTTAGGTTCAGCATTTTTATCGACTTGGTTTTTCTTGTTGTTCTCATTTTTATCCGCCACCTCTTTCTTAAATATATGCAAATTATCCTTTTTCTTTTTCAGCTCCGTCTTGTTTTTGTCCTCTTCCGAGCCGTAAATTAAAACATCAACATTGAAAGTTTTAGAACCAAATTTTCCGGAGATTTTTTTTATCTTTACCGTTTCGGGACGGGCGGAAAATTTCTCCAAAACAAACTTTCCAATTTCAGCCCTGCTTGGAGTGATATCCGAGCTTATCTCAAAAATTATCTCTTTTCTGTTGAACAGGGGATTTTCCTTTTTGGCGATTAACTTGAATTCCTTCATTTTATCTCGTCCTGAGGGCAAAATTTCCCTTCTCCTTCAGTTTTATTTTTCCCGCAATCTCCGACTTTTCGGGATTTAGAATCACTATTCTTCCCTTGAAGCTGTCAGTTGACTCCTCTGAGCCGCAGCCTGGGCATTTTTCCCCCTCATAAACCCTGTTGCATTTCCTGCAAGCTTTTGTTTTTGCCATTTTAAACTACATCAAAACCTCTTTCTATTTCTCGGATACGCATAGCGAGATCAAATCTTGACACATTTATTGTTAAGCCTATCCTGCCTAATTGTTCTTTTGCATATTTTTCTCTGCTAGAATCCCCAGAAGAATCCCTCCAACTTTCATATACCCTCTTTATCTGAGCCAACTCAAATCTTGATATCCTTTCTCCCGCCATTTTACGACGAAAGCCTCCTGGTAATTCTTAATGCAAATCTTTTTGGATCTATTTTTGAACCAAGGTTTTCCACTGCGTATCCATTTTCTCTAAATACTTGGCTTGCAATATTCCTTTCTTCTCCTGTTGAGCAATGCAATGTTACTTGTACTACATTACGCACAAGATCTCTTTTGAGTTTTTCATAACCTTCTCTGTCCATTTTATTTCTTTTTTCCTCCTGCTTTTCCCTTCGGTGTTTTTTCCTCGGATTTCAGCGCTTTCTGCGCAGCTTTTTCTTTTTTTGTTCTTTCTTCCTTAATCCATTCAAGCTTTCCCAGTCCTGGCTGCCTCATCGTCAGTCCTATTTTCGGGCTTACTCCTTTGTGGCTTATTGCTACGACTCTTGCAAGGCATAAGTCTCCTTTTTTCAGGCTCCTCTTTGAGGTTTTTCCCGTGAGGAGATTGGTCTTGCTAAAGCTCACGAAGTCATTCATGGTTTGGCTTATGTGAATCATACCCTGGATAACGCCGAGGTTCATGAAAGCGCCAAAGCTGGTTATCTCCGAAATGACACCGAAAACAAGTTCGTTTATTTCGGGCTTCCATGTAAGAAGCTTAAACGAGGAATTGTAATATGCCGCGCCGTCCCCTGGAATAAGCACCCCGTCCCCGACTTCCATGACTTCCACAACCGAGACAACCTTTCCAAGTTCCTTGTCGTAGTAATCCTCGTAAATTTCCTCAAGCTGCCTGTCCACTGCCTCCTTCGTCGGAATCCCGAATAGTTTTGGCTCAACCCTCACATAATCGTCAACTTCAGTAAGATAAAACATTTTAAAGCATAAAAATTAGCAAAAATCGGTTTAAAAAGTTTTTTAAAAAGAAGGCTTTATTCAAAATATCCTTATTTCATCAACTTACCAAAAAAATCTACCTCGCGTGATATCGGTGCTCAAAGTGACTCATTCGTTTGCATATGTGCAGCAACTGCGTTTTTCCACACTAACCTCTTTCTATTAAAATCTTAATGCAAAAACAAAGGATATCCTCACTTAGAATATTTTATTAACATAAAAATTAAAAGTTGTTCTCTAATTAACAAATGGCTTTTCAAACAACGACTGATTGTTAAACAAAGTCTAAACAATCTAAATTCTTTTAAACCAGTAGCAACCAATTAGTTCATAACTAAAAGAATAGTGATAATTGGTTTTTTAGAAGTGGGAAAATTTAGTGAAGATGATATTTATGTAATTCTTAGAAAAGAAAAAGACATAATAGCTGAAGCATTATCATTAGAACCTTTTAAGTATAGCGGAGGGATTGTTGCTTCTCGCACAAATAGAGTATACACGGAAAAACCATATATTGCAAGTAATATGGCTAATGCTAATGGCGATGAAAGAGTTGCAACAACTAATACAAATTATCAAAGGTTTATTGAAACTTTAGTGAGTGAGAATAATGGGGAAATTGTATGGAGACTTGCCGAAGAAGGGGCAGAAATAAGCAGAGTTCTTAGAGAAATTAGGGGATTAACCCACATAGTCAGGTAATGCCTATACAATCTCAATCCTCTTCTTCTGCCGAATGATAATCTTCTGATTTTCTGTTTTGTTTTTTATCTCCCTGTCAAGAGTTCCGACAACAATATCTTTGTTTTCATTCGCGAAATTTATTATTTTTTTGTCCGTCGTCCTGCCGTATTTTTCCAAACTAATTCTTTCGAAAGAACTTTTCTCGTTTTCAAGAAGTTTCAGCGAAAGCCGCGCATTTTCATTTTTTCCGGAAAGTTTTTTCAGTTCGCTGAACACTTCTGATGGAATCAAAATCCGGAATCCTGTAGAGGTCATCTCCTCAAAAAAATCAATCTTCTGCTTTACGCAGGTGATAATGAAGTTCGTGTCCAAAAGCGCTTTTTTCATTTTTTTACTCCTAATTTTTTAATTTCCAGTGATGTTTGATAAATAAACGCTCCCACATTACCCCACACAAAAAATAGCCAGACCGGGACATTTATAAAATTAGCAATTGGATAAAACCAAATTCCATAATATATTGCTATTATCTCTGAAGCTGTTCCTAAAACTCCCACTACCAAAAATATAATTAATGTAACCTTAGATTTCCATTTGATTAATCCCGTTAACGTAATAATTGCTAATAATCCTGTTGTTAGCAAAATATTTTTATAAGATAATAAGATAACAATAAAAGTAAAAATTGCGAAAATCAGATTGAATGCCATTTTTTTGTATTCTTCTCTTAAAACTTTTTTGAAGGATTTCATAATTAATCAAAATAAAAAGGATATAAAAACTTTATAGAAAAGCATTAAAAATCCCGTTTTGTTTAAATTTTCAAGGGTGCGTAAGCTAATGGTAAACTGGGCGGCTCCAGCCCGCCATATGGGGGTTCGATTCCCTCCGTGCCCATTTGAGGATTGAAAATCCTTTAGGATATCGGACAAATGGGTTTAAACAGAAAGGAAAATAGAAAAAAACCTTGGTTGTTTTCAGGTTCGAATTCCGAGGCACCCATTTTTATTTAAAAACATAAACGGGCTCTATGCCTTCTTTTTCGAGTCTTCTTGAATCATACAATGGAGGGTACAATGCTATTAATTTTCTTTTTCCATTAGTTACTTCAAACACTGCAGTCATCTCAGAACCAGGAATAAAATATCTTCTTTCTCCATTGCCTAATTCTCTTCTATCAACAACAAAAGGAAAAGTTGAAATTCCTTCATAATTTATTCTGTTCCTTCCATCTCTTCTAATCTCTCTTGCTCTAAATCTAGTTTTATGGTTTCTGGAAATTAAGGACATCTCAACTCTTACCAAACTTCTTTGCAATCCGTTAGAACTTTCCTTTTTAGACAAGGCATCAGATTTTTTCGGCATATTAAAAAATGATGCATATTTATTTTTAAATATTTGTGTTGTGAAGGCTTTGCTTTCTTATTTTTTCTTTACTTAAAAAATAATACAACTTTTTATAAATCAAATCTTCATCGTAGCTTGTTCTTTTCAAAAATTGACAAAAGAGGAAACAAGAAATGACCGGAGACGGAAGCCACCTAATATGCAAAAAACACAACACCCTCACAAGCTACAGCATCGTGGATTTTTGCTGGCGATGCGTCAGTTGTGAGCTTGAGGAAAAAGGACTATGATTCTACAATCCTTTCAACAATTGCCTAAGCAATCCCCTGTATATTTCCGGAGTTAATTCTCTTTTATGAGAACCTTTAATAGAGCAAACATATCGTTCCCCATAATAGACTTTTATATGACTTCCTTTTCCATTTGTCAGTTTATAACCCAAATCTCTCGCATATCTTCTAACATCATCTAATGTTCCAACCCTGCTGCCTTCCAAGTCGCATTCAATTTTGCTTCTGGTTTTAGAATACCTGTCAGCCATTTAACATCTTTCAATGAGTTATTCTTAAGCATTTTTGCACTCGAGTTGCATAATTAAAATTTTTATAAGAATCTGTAGAAGGGTCTCTTACTAACTTTATCAGGACCATTACATTCGGAACGGACTAAACTATAAAGAGCCATAGGATTTCTATCTGCATCATGCTTTATGGCCAATTGCGAACCTGGAAGCAAAAACATAGCGCTTCCGTTTGAGATTCTTCCTCTTTCAACACAAAATCTGTATTCCGAACCAAGAGAACTGCCAGATGAATTATCAATTGGAACAGCAATAATTTCTATATATCTTTCATCGGCTCTAGCGAGACTTGAGCCTTTAACCTTCAAACTTGCAATTTTAACCAGTGTTTTTTTGGTTCCACTCGCCATTATGCTTTTAACAGGATTTTATTTTTAAAGATTTACGCAATATTAAGCGCACTGCAAATTTTTTACTTTCCCAAAGTCAAAAACTTCCTCGTTTTCGGTAACAACAAATGCGCTGAAACTTTCAAGTTCTCTTGGAGGAATAACCGAGAAGCCCTCTTCCGGAGTGAATTCATCTGAGTTTACGGGAGAGCCTTCAATAGCTCCAAAAAAACTGGGAACAATTATTACTTCCTTCCCCCTGTAAACTCCTCGGAGAAAGCACTTGTATTTTTCCCTTTTGATATTCTGCCTGTCCGACAAAAGAATTGAAGGATGCAAATGCCCCATAACCCACATCTTTACCCTTTCCTCGTTAATTTTCAGGAAATCCATGTGCCCGTGGAAAAACATAATCCCTTTGCTGAAATAATAATTCTTCATCTTTTTCCCCGAGAAGTCAAACTTGTCATGATTTCCCTTTATCAGTATTATGTCCTTTTCGTTTACATGCCTTACAAGAAATTCAAGAACTTTTTTGAAGTAAAGCCTTTCTTTCCATTCATACCCGAAAAAATGCTTTATGTCTCCAAGGAAAACTATTTTTTTTAATTTGTATTTTTTTTCCTTTATTTTCTTTATTATTTTTTCCAAATCCTCTATTATTTCCCTTACCTGCGTCTCCGGAACCATGAAACCCGCCTGCCTTAAGGCTTCCTCGCGCCCTATGTGCAAATCGCCTATTGCAAGAATTCCCTGCTCGGGGAAAAAAACCGATTTGTTTATGAATTCAAAGGAAATCATATTCGCTGGAGAAAATGATTGTTTAAAAGCATTAGTGAAAAACCTAGTGAACTCTTCCTGAACCGCTCAGTTTTCTTGCATAATCCACGGGACCTTTTCCTTCACTTATCACATAAGCACATATCAGCATGGCTTCGTTAAGCGATCTCCTGTCCCATCTTTCCCTGAAAATCCCGGATCTTTCAAGATTTACAAGAGCCCTTTCAATATTAAGAGATTCATCGTATGCAGTCCTTGCATCTTCCTCAAGAATGTCAATAACATTTTCAAAGCCTTTTTTTCCATAACTATAAACAATGGCGTTTCCTGAGGGAAATTCTCTTTTGCGAATTTGCCTTAAAATGTTTTTGGGGAATAAAGAGATATCTCTCGCATGGAGATGATAGTAATCTTTTGCAAGTGAAAAGTAAATTCTTTTGGAAAAAAGACTTCCTCTTATTAATGCAGTCTCCCAGAAGATTACGGAATTTAAATGCTGGTTGGCTCTGTCAAATTCTCCGGCATGTTTTTGCAGTTCATCAGGACTTAGCGTGTACAACATGTCTATCAACGGAACAGGATTAAACAAAAACATTTTCTTCTTCAAGAATTAATATTTATAAAAATTTATATTATTTTGAATTCAATCTTTGCAGCGCAATCTCCGCTTTTTTCGCAATAGTTTTCGCAGGATTTAAAATAATATCTGAAAATTCTTTTTTGTTTATTTTAATTAAACCAATCGTAATAGCTTTCTACCCCTTTAGGAGGTTCCTGAGCCAGAAATATTATTGGTTGGTACCCCGAGCTTAAATTTTGAACATTCATCAATATCCTCGCTGTTCTTCCATTTCCGTCTACGAAAGGGTGTATCTTTAAAAATTTTACATGTTCTCTTCTTACTTCTTCAGGAGAGCCTTTCGGGGAACTAAATTCTTCGCACCATTTTTCCATTGCCAAAAAAATTTCTTCCGGAGGGCACGTATCCTCCCTGCCCCCAACCATTACCGGAATCTCCCTGTATATTCCTGCAATTTCCCTGTTTAAATTTCTCATCAAAAGAAAATGTATATTTTTTATGCAGTCATGACGCACTTTGGAAGATTTGTTTTTCTTTGCATAATTCCAAGCCAGCATAGAGTCCATTAAGGCAAATGCAGAATTTTCTCCTTCAAGCTTGTTGCTCTCACTAAGAAATAAAATTTCCCAATCGCTTAAACTTGCGTTTAGCTCATTGATTTTTGCCGTAAATATGCCTTCAACAATTTCATTTAATTTCATTTTCCGCAAAAGGCAATCTGGATTTTTTATTTTTTTTGTTTTCCCCTATAACCCTCAGGTGCTCGCGGTGCATTCTCCTTAGAAATTCCTGCTTGTCCTCCACTCTTATCAAATCGCTATAACCCTGAAGGATAAGATTTGACGCAAAAGGCGACGGAATGCCTGTTCTTTTTATTTGAATCTTGATTTTTCCCTGTGAAATCCACCCGAGAACAAGGTTTGCGTTTTCAATGTCCATCAAGTCCTCAAGAACTTCCCTTCGGGCTTCCCTTAAAATAGGGAACTCTCCTGTCAGTTTTTTTACTGCGTGAAGGAGGAAATGGCTTTTCATCTGCTGTTTTCCCACCGTCTTGCTCCTTCCCTTGTAGCTTCTTAAAATCATAAGGCTTCTTGTGGCGCAGTGTCTAAACCTGCGGGCGAGGACATCGGTGTTTTCTATCGCAGCATCGAGAACTTCCTTTAGGCTTTTTTCATTTATCAGGTATTTCAACGCCTTCTGAAAGGGCTCTTCCATGGCGGTCTCTCCAGCAAGATAAAACCCGTTGTCGTTTATTCCTATCTCAACATCCCTTCTTCCTGCCCTACCCATGAGGAACCCGAAAGCTCTTGATAGCGCGTCGTTTACCCTCCTTCCGTACATGCTGTGGAAAATCAAATAATCCTTTTTTTCAAACCTGTACTTTTCCACAAGCATAAGATTTTCATTTGGAATTTCAAGAAACCCGTGCTGTTCGTTAAAGTAATTATAAATTGATTCGGATGCCTCATCGTTAAGATAAAGATATTTTTCTATGAAATTTTTTATTGCCTTTTTTCCTTTTCTTTTTTGAAGGTTGTTGCTCATCATCTTCCTGAACCTGTTTATCTCCAATCCCGAATCGAAACTTAGGGGAAGCATCTCTGAAAACCATGAGGGAATAGTGGGAGAGCGTCCTTCGGCGGAGTTCACGTAAACATTCATGCCTCTTGTGTATCTGTAAACATACTTCTTTCCCCCGAGGACAAATACATCCCCCCGTTTCATCCTCTCAAGAAATCCTTCGTCGATAAATCCTATCGGCTCTTCACTTGAAAGCTTCACCGTTATGAATGATTCTTCCGGAATCGTCCCTATGTTTGTCATGTATAAAACCCTTGCAAGTTTTCCCCTTTTTCCTATCTGCTTTTTTTCAGAATCGTACCATATCTTTCCGTAAACATAATTTTTTTCAAGCTCATACTCTCCTGAGAGGTAGCTTACGATGTCAAGAAAATCCTTCCTGCTTAAATCCGCGTAGCAATGGCTTTTTTTAATCAGGGAATAGAGCTCTTCAACATTCCATATTTTGTAAATAGCCATGCCGTAAATTTGCTGGGCAAGGACATCAAGGCATCTCTTTGGAAAAGTTATTTTGTTTATTTTTCCTTCCATCATTTCTTTCTTTATTACACTGCACTCCACGAGGTCATCCCTATCCATCACCATGAATCTTCCTTTTGCAGTATCATGCAATTTATGTCCTGCCCTTCCAAGCCTCTGCAATGCACGGGAACTTGACTTTGGAGAGCCAATCATCAGAACCAAATCAATGAAGCCTATGTCAATCCCGAGCTCAAGGGATGTTGAACACACCACAACTTTCAGCTTTCCCTGCCTCAGTCTCTCCTCTATGTCAAACCTGTGGCTTCTGCTCAGCGAAGAATGATGCGCCGCAATGTTGTCGTCTCCGTATTCTGTTGGAAATTTTTCCTTCAAGTGGGAAACAACTCTTTCAGTAGCCGAGCGCGTATTTGTGAAAATCAGCGTTGTCTTGTGCTTCTGAATCAAGTCCGTAAGCAAATCATACATGCTTGACGAAATGTTCTTGTCTTCTATCAAGTCTTCCACGGGCTTGAGAACCTCAACGTCAATTTTCTTGTTCAAGAGAACGCGGACGAAACTTACAACTCTGTCTTTTTCCTCTCCCACAAGGTATCTTGCAACTTCTTCCATCGGCTCGACAGTTGCGCTTAATCCAATTTTTGAAGGAAAGATTTTACTAACTTCGTTTAATCTTTCCAATGTTAAACTCAAGTAAGTTCCTCTTTTGTTGTCCATCGCGTGAATCTCGTCAACAATGCAGAATTCAACCCTGTTAAGATTTTCAACAAATTTCTTGCTCGTCAACACTATCGCAAGGGATTCGGGAGTTGTTATGAAAATATGAGGGGATTTTCTGGCCATCTTTGCCCTTTCGCTCGCAGTGGTGTCTCCGGTTCGCAATCCGACGCGAATTTTCTGCAGTTTAATTCCTTTTTTCACGGCAATTTCATTTATCTCCTCAAGAGGCTCTATAAGGTTTTTGTGAATGTCGTTGCTCAGGGCTTTCAGGGGAGATGTATAGACGGCATAAATCCTGTCTTCAAGGGCATTTTTTTCGGCAAGAGTCACAAGATAGTTCAAAATGGAAAGAAAAGCCGTGAGGGTTTTTGTGCCTCCAGTTGGAGCTGAAATAAGGATATTTTTCCTGTTGTGAATGTTCAAAACTCCGTATTCCTGAGTAAGCGAGAACTCCTTGAATTTTGAAAAGAACCACTCCTTAACCAGAGGGTGGAGGACTTTCTCAATTTCCTTTTTCGTGTGCTTTTTAGCTTCGATAACTTTTGTCATAAATATACCGTAGAATATAGATTTAATAAATTAACTAATCTAAAGCTTTAAAAGTTCTTTCTCTATATAAAATTATGGAAAACAAGAACGTGGGATATCTCGTTATGGGGATTGCATTGATATTCATGGTAATAGTTCTTCTCTTTTTCTCAACATTAAAGAACCTTGCGGGAGGAGGGATTACCTGTGTTGTCAATGAGCCGTGCCCTCTTCACCAAACGCTGAATTACCAGTTTTACTTTTCCCTTGCAATTGTGGGGCTTCTTTTCATAACGGGAATAGTCATAGCATTCATGAAGCCAAGCGAGAAAATAATCGTGAGAAAAGTCAAGGAGAGGAAAAAGAAACTCAACCTTGAAAATCTGGACAGGGATGAGAAGAAAGTTATAGAATTGTTGCAGGATGAAAACAATGCAATGTTTCAGTCCACGCTAAAGGAAAAGCTTGATATTGGAAAAGTCAAGCTCACGCGCCTCCTGGACAAGCTTGAGGCAAAGCAGTTAATCGAGAGAAAGCGAAGGGGCATGAATAATATTGTTGTTCTGAGAGATTAGAGAAAAATATTTAAAGTTATAATTTCTATAAATATTATAAAATATATAAAAATGGAACACACAACAATTGCAATAAAAAAGGATTTGAAAGAGAAGATAAAGGAATTTGCGACAAAAAAAGAATCTTATTCGGATGTTATTGAAAGGCTTCTAAAAAGCGCTGAGCAGAGACTGCTCCATGATGTTTTAATGTCAAGAGAAGGTTGCGTAACCATCGAGGAAGCGATTGCAGAAGCAGAGAAAAAATGGCCGAAGTAATAATTACTGAAGGCTTAAAGGGAGAGATTCTAAAAAAGTTTAAAGGAGAATCAAAAAAAATATTTCACTTAATGAATTCTCTTAAAGAAAATCCAAAAAAGGGAAAAGAGCTGGGACAAGTTAGAGGTGTTGTCATTAAGGAGATAAGGTATGAAAAATTCAGATTTTATTTTATTACTGATGGATTTGATGTAAAATTCTTAGAAATAAAAGATTTGCAGAATTTGGTGATTAAATTTATAAAAATGTCCGACAAAAAATCACAGCAAAAGGCAATTGAAGAGATAAAAGATATCTTGAGAAAGTTTGCCGGAGAAGGTTTTAAATGAATAACATTGTCGTGCTGAAGGATTAGAAAGAATTTTAAGCAATTGACTCTTTTTATTGGAATGTCCTACAAACTCTCTCCAAGTTCTTTGAATTTAATGAAGGAATGCCCAAGATGTTTCTGGCTTACGCAGCATAAAGTGTGGACGAGGCCGCAGGGAATTTTCCCAAGCCTTCCAAGCGGGATGGACAAAATTCTAAAGGAACATTTTAACAAATTCATGTCCAGGGGAGAGTTGCCTCCCGAATTGAGAACAAACGGGCATACAAGCAAAATGAAATTATTTAACGACCACGAACTTCTTGCAATATGGAGGAGCAATTTCAAGGGAATTCAATGGGAAGACAAGCAGGGAAACATCCTCAAGGGGGCTGTTGATAATATTTTGATGAAGGGAAAAAAGCTGATTGTCCTTGACTACAAAACCCGAGGATACGCCCTGAAAGAAGATACTGCTGAACACTATCAGGACCAGCTGGATATTTACAATTTTCTTTTAAGAAAAGCAGGTTATGACACGGAAGATTATGCCTTTCTGCTGTTCTATGTTCCTAAAGAAGTCATGGAAACAGGAGAAGTTGTTTTTGACACGGAGCTCATAAAGATGAAAATCGACGTAAAAAACGCCGAGGAGATTTTCAAAGGGGCAATCAAGCTGTTAAACGGGGATTGCCCTAGTAAAACTTGTGAATGGTGTGAGGGGAGATAAAAAATGTTAAAGAAAGCAGGGAAAACTATAAAATAAACTATATTTTAAGATATAATCTGCGAAGTTTCTTTTTCCCCTTTTTACGGTTTTACCAGCAACAATTATTCGTCCATCAGTAAAATAAACATTCATTCTTACCTGTTTCTTACTCCAACCAGATTTTTCAATTGCAGGAGTAATGAAATTCAGACATATTTCAGTCTCTGACATTTGTTTTTTATTCATGTTTTTACCAGAGGACTAAGATTTATAGAGTTTTTGAATTTTCATTCCAACTCCACTAATTCCCTTTAACTTAACAATGCACTAAAATCATAATATTTATAAACAATTTTCCTTTGTCTATATCATGGAGAATCAAGAATTAACATTACTAAAAAATTTTGAAGAAGACAGTAAATGGTTTCATGAAAATGTAAATAAGTTAAGAAAAGAAGGATTTACTGGAAAATTTGTAGCTATAAAAAATTCTAAACCAATTGCCTTTGGAATAAATGCCGATATGGTAGTGGAAGAAGTTAGTAAAAAAGGAGAAAATCCCTCACTTATATTTATAGAATATGTTCATCCTGAGAGATTTACCCTGATTCTCTAAAATGAGAAAAATTCCTTTGCAAGTTTATCATTTCGCCGGGGATTTAAGGATTATGGCTCATTTCTTGCTAAAAATGGAGGGATTTCCACAATCACTTTTTATAAGAGCGATTGTAGATACTGGAAGTCCAATAACCCTCATTGGCCCATTAGACTCAAAAAGAATGAGAATATCAAAAATTCAACTCAACAAGTTGGAAGGAAGACATAAACCAGTCAATATAGGAGGTGGAAAGATATTTACTAAGATAATTAATAAATCCAAAATAAAATTTGGAAATGAATTGGAGATAGATATGCCCGTTGAATTTCCAATTAAAGATGATGAGAATTCCTTTCAACCAAGTTTGTTGGGTATAGATTTTATGCTAAAAACAAAAGCAAAATTAGTTTTCAATCCAGATAAAAGAGAAGCTTATTTTGAGATAGAAGATAACTAATTTCCCAAACCGTAACCAGTTTCACCAAACCCCTTATATAATTCTATAACATAAGGTTTGCATGGAAAACAAAAAACATGATTATGAGTTTTATGCTCAGATAGCCGTTATAGTCGTGCTGTTGGTTATGATTGCTTACGTGCTGAAACCCACGGGACAGAGCAGCGGGCAGACGGGATTGGCAGCCGTCTCGGCTTCAGGAATAATTCCAACAGGAATTCCTGCTGTGTATGGCGAGGAACTCGGAATTCAATATGATTTTGTATCTGTTAGTAATCCTCAGCTCGCAAACCAGGCGATAAGCTTCCTTGGAAATTTTGACAGAACTTTGAATCTTGAAGGCGCGGATTTGGAAAGATACATTTACATTCTTTACAAAATGGAAAACGGAATTTCGTGCGAATACTGCTGCGGCGCGCGCGCAATCATATTTGAAAACGGAGAGATGGCGTGCGGATGCGCGCACTCCTATGCCATGAGGGGATTGACAAAATATCTCATATTAAACCACCCTGAAATGTCTGACGAGCAGATACTCACAGAGGTTGGAAAATGGAAAGTTCTTTTCTTTCCGGGAATAATGGAGGGAAAGGCGCAGGTGATGAAATCAAAGGGGTTAAGCACGGACTACACAAGCCTTGCAACAAACCAATACAGGGGAATTGAGCAAGGGCAAACAAGCGGAGGCATGATTGGAAGCTGTTAGAAAATGGAAATAGACAAAAAAACAATACTTTGGGTTGTCATAGGGATACTAATGATATCGTTGCTTTTTTTGATGTATAAACAATCAATTTCAACCGGAAGTCTTGTTTCAGGAAAGGTGGATACAACCGGATGGACAGAAAATGAAATAATGAATTACGAAATGCACGGAACAATTCCCGCACGAATAAGCAGCAGCGCATCAACTCTTTCAAGCGGGATGGTAGGGGGATGCTGATGGACTGCTGTGAAAATAAAAGTCATGGAGGAAAAATGGAAATAGAAAAAAAGAAAATCGCGCTGTGGGTTCTTGTTGGAATCCTTGTTCTTGCGCTTGTATATGCGGTATTCCTAAGGGACGCAGGAACTGCAATAACCCTGGGTTCAAACACGGGTTCCGCGGCATCCGCGTATTCCGGAATGGTCGGGGGATGCTAGTTTTAAACCCCAATTATCATTTCTTTTTTTATAGGCACTTGAATCAGCATGCCTTCTCTGGAGATTTGCGGGAGAGAAGAGATAAAGCCAACTTTTACAATTACAGAATTAATGCCGTATTTTACACCCATATAAACCTCTTTTATTGATTTTAACACTTCCTTGATTCTTTTTATGTCACCTTCGTCCTTCGCAAATTTCTCAGAAGCATCCATTATTTCCACTCCTGTGATCTTATTGCCGGATATGTCAAGTATCGTATCATCATAATCTACGCTAAAATCAACTTTTTTCTCTTCAGAATAAAAATATAAAATATCATTTTCAGAATCGTAATCAAATTTAATTTTCATTTTTTCCTATCCTCTCCTGAACTTTCCTTTTTACTTTATGTGCAGATATAACTATCATTCTATTTAAACCTTTTTCCCTTGGTTTTTTGTTGATTACAATATAGATGTTCATATCATGCAAATAATTGAGTTTAAACCACAATTTTAATTTTATTTCATTTTCAGGGTTTTTTGGTTTTTGTTCCTCAAATCTGTAAAGCCCTTCTTGTGAAGTTAATAAGAAAATTACTTTTGGGTAATTAATACCTCTTCTCTTATCCTGTATCCTCTTAAACCCATGCCATGTTGATTTTATTTCAGAAATATCAAAGCCTTTCAACCTATCTTTTAATTCCGTCAAATCCATCAGTTTTATAACAAATAAATATATAAAAATCTTCGTAACCAGTTTCACCAAAGCGGTTAAATAAAATCTTTTTCTATGCTTTTTATGAAAAAAAGATATTTGATTGCAGGAGTTTTGGTAATCATAGCTGCGCTGGGATTTTTTCTTTTCAACACAAAAGAAGTCTCGGGGACGGAAGCAGTATATTACAAATCAATTTCCTGTGGTTGCTGCGATGTCCACTCAAAATACCTTGAATCAAAGGGATTTGAGACAAAAGTAAATTCTGTTCAGGATGCCTCCGAAATAAAAACCCGGTACGGAATTCCGAATGAATTGCAGAGCTGTCATACTGCGATAATTGAAGGTTATTTTGTTGAAGGACATATGCCTGTGGAGGCAATTAATAAAATGCTTTCAGAAAAACCGGATATAGCAGGAATTGCCCTGCCGGGAATGCCCCTTGGTTCCCCAGGAATGACGGGAAGCAAACAGGGCGAGTTTGTAATCTATGCAGTAAATCACGACGGAAGCTATTATGAATTTATGAGGGTTTAAAATGTTAATGAAAAATTCAAAATTAAGAAGCAAAGTTGCAATGAACAGATTATTTTATAGTGATGTTAGAAAAAAAGATATTATTTCTTTAAACAAAGTTAAGCTGTTATTTTTAACTCCCATACTTGCAATTTTCTCATTAAAAATCGTCTCTGCCCATTGTCCTCTCTGCACTGTTGGAGCGGGCGCTGCGGCGGGAGCCGCGGTTTGGTTTGGAGTAAGCAAAATAATAGTTGCATTATTCATAGGCGCTTTTGCAATGTCCATGGGCATGTGGTTTTCAAATCTTATCAAAAAGAAATACATTCATTTCCAGAAAACAATTATTACTTTGGTAGTGTTTCTGACAACCGTTCTTCCATTGCTTCCAATATTCAACGCGGTAGGGCCCTTATACATTCCTTTTATAGGGAATTATGGATTAACCTACGCATTTAACTACTCCGTCGCAAGCAGTCTTCTTGGAGGGTTAGTAGTATTCATATCTCCTAAATTAAACAATAAAATAAAGGAAAAAAGAAACGGAAGGGGGATTCCTTTCCAGGGAATTTTGCTGACATTTCTCATCTTGTCTGTCATAGCGCTGATAATCCAGCTTGCAATATAAAATGAAAACAAAAAATTTTGTCAAAAAGGTAAATGAGATAAAAGAGAAAAATGAATTGGACATTTCCGCATGGGGAGATTTGAGCATAGGGCTCATGAATCTTGTCAGCCTGGAAGAGCACGCGTTTTTCAGCTATCTCAAAACGCATGATGATAAATTCCTTGACATGCTCGAGACATTCAGGGAACTGAGAAAAAGACTTCTAAAGCTTATTGTGAAAGATGATGACAAAAGCGAGAAGTGGTGCATGTCAAAGCATCTTTTGGCTACGAGCATGAGGCTTTACGAGGTGGGAAACAGGTTATTGCACGAGGGAAAGAAAAAAGAAGCCGTGGAAATGTATCATGATGCCGCGGAAACCTACGGCTTGTTCTGGGTTTTGAATTCAAATGCAAAGGGAAAAATCAAAATCAGCGGGAAAGAGGAAAAGGGGATTTTTGCCTCAATAAAGAAAATGCTTGAATGCTGCATTGAATAAAATTTATATAAACAAAAGAAAATATTAATTAATAATGAAAAAACAAGACAATACCTTAACATGGGTAATAATCGCAGTATTGGCAGTTTTATTATTCGGGGGATTTGGAATGATGGGATTTCCGTTTGGAGGAATGATGTACGGCTACGGATTTTCGGGAATGTGGATTTTTGGATGGTTGGTTATGGTTTTAATTCTAGTTGCTTTGGTTTTGTTCATTCTCTGGTTAGTTAAACAGCTGCAGCAAAGATGAAACAGGAAGATTTTGCATACATTGTTGAAACAAAAAAAAGCTTTGAAGAGGCTGTTATCTCGGTTTTAAAGGCTGTTGAGAAAAAAGGATGGAGTTTGTTCAGTGTTTATGATGTGAAAGAAAGACTGGCTGCAAAAGGTTTTGAACACGAGAAATTGAAGATTATTGAAATATGCTCGGGAAAGTACGCGAGCAATTTTCTCAATAAAAATAAATTAATTTCCCTATGCATGCCCTGCAAGATAAATGTTCTTGAAGACGGCGGAAAAATCAAGATTGTCGGAATGAAGCCGACGATGATTTCTCATTTTTTTCCTGAAGTCAGCAAGGAAGAAGCACTCGCAGTTGAAAAAGACATAAAAGAAATTGTTGACAGCTCAAAATAAAAATGAAAAGCAAAAAACCTGTTTTGTATGGAATTCTTGCAGGAACCATTCTGCTCGTGTTTTACATCCTTGTTTTAAGTTTTTTTCAGGGATTCCAGTTTGCAGTTTTGAATTTCAAGAGCATTTGGTATTGGATTGTTCCTCTTGTGCTAGGATTTGGAACACAAATAGGATTGTACACCTCGATAAAACATACTGCGGAAATGACGGGAACCGTTGCTTTTAGCGGAGGCATTTCAGGGGGAAGTATGATTGCGTGCTGCAGCCATTTTCTTTTGAATATAATTCCAATAATAGGACTTTCTGGAATTGCGATTTTTCTTGTGAAGTATCAGACAATGTTTTTTGTAATAGGAATTGTGGCAAATGCTTTTGGAATAATTTACATGCTAAACCACAAAAATAAAATGGAAAGAATGCACAAAAGTTAAGATGAATCAAAAAGTAACTCTCTGGATTGCTGTTGTTTTGATTGTCCTCGGACTCTTGGCGCTCGTGTTTTTTCCAAACATGATTTATGCGGTGAGAGACTTTGGAAAATCTCCAGACGCAGGAGGAAACAACGGAGACATATGCTCTCCTCCCGAAGGCACAAGCATTGAAGAATGGACAGATCATATGGGACATCACCCCGACATATACAAAGATTGTTTGAAATAAAAATTCATTTAAGGCATAAAACAGAAACATTAAAAAAGATTGGAAGCAATATATAAAAATTAAAAAGAGACGAAATGGTAAAACAAAATTTAGGGAAAGTTGATAGAATACTGAGATTTGCGCTGGCATTTTGGTGGCTCGGGCCATTGGCTCCGCAATTTTCATCAGTTTGGGCTAACTGGGTTATAATCATCGTCGGATGGATTGCCTTATTGGAAAGCTTCATAGGTTGGTGCTTTTTACATAAAATATTTGGAATCAACAATAAAAATCAATAAATCAAAAGGGGGTGAAAATGGCACAAAAATTTAGCGAACTTGCACTTGCATACAGCCTTGCAGTTATCTCTGCGGCGGGAATGCTCCTGGTGGGGCTTTTTGGCTACACGGGATTTTACGGCGGGATGGTTAATGTGATGATGCAATCCCATATGTATTTTGCAGTAAGTCCTTTGGGAATTCTTGCAGGAATGATTGAAGCGGCTGTCTGGGGCTTCATTGCAGGATATGCACTTGCATGGGTTTACAACAAATTCGATTGAAAAATTTAAGAACTGAAAATGAACATTTGGTTGATGAGTGTGATTGGACTTTTATTAATTTGGATTGTTATTTTTGCATTGAGAAAAGGATTAAGAAAAGAGATGATTTGGGCGAGCATTATTACCTTGCCGCTTGCATTTACAGAACCTTTGTTTGTTCCTGAATATTGGAGCCCTCCCTCATTGTTTAACCTTGCAACAACAACAGGATTTGATATAGAAAGTTTTATTTTTACTTTTTCCATAGGAGGAATTGCCTCTGTTTTGTATGAATTTTTCACGCATAAAGAAAGACACAAAAAGATAAGCAAACATAAAATGCATGGAAAAAGGCACAGATTTCATCTGCTTGTTCTTTTATCTCCAATAATTGTTTTTTTAGTATTATATTTATTTACAAATTTAAATTCAATTTATTCGGGAATTATTGCCATGTTCATAGGGGGGTTTGCGGCAGTTTTATGCAGACCTGATTTAAAAAACAAAGTTTTCACGGGAGGATTTCTTTTTTTAATCTTGTATTTTGCCGGTTTTTTAATTTTTAGCTTTTTATATAGCGGAGGAGTGGAACAAATATGGAACCTATCGGCAATTTCAGGAATTTTGCTCTTGGGAGTTCCAATAGAAGAACTTTTATTTGCCCTTTCATTTGGGATGATGTGGAGCAGCATTTATGAGCATATTAAGTGGTATAAATTAAAATGAAACCAATTTCACCGATTGATTTATATAATTATTTTTTTTCTATTTGTAATGAGTTTTAAGGAATTTGTAAAAGAGCTTAACGGAAACAGGGTTGAGGGCGAATTGATAAAAACAATCCTGTACTCTTTGCTGACTTCTTTTATTATATTGGAGATTTTGTATTTCCTTAAATTAAGATACATAGAGAATTTTATGCCTAAATACGGATTTTATCTTTTCTTTGCAGTTTTAAGCTATGCTTTAATTATGCCGTCGATAAGGCAGGTAAGAGCTTACCGGGAATTTGCCTGTATGACGGGAATGATGATTGGAATGACTATAGGAGTAATTGCGGGATTTGTTGCGGGATTTTTCATAGCATCCACAAACGGAATGTTCTACGGAAGCGTCTTTGGAATAAGCGCGGGAATTCTTTTAGGAGCGTGGAACGGAAAATGCTGCGGTGTCATGGGAGTTATGGAAGGAATGACTGCGGGTTTCATGGGGGGTTTGATGGGGGCAATGACTGCAATAATGATGATTAACGACAACTTGAAAGTCGCGAGCGTTGTTGTTTTTTTAATATCTTCTGTTATATTGATTGGACTGAACTACATGATTTATTTTGAAATGAAAAACAGCGAGAGACGAATAAAGGAGGACAACTTCCCGACAATAATAATAAGCTTTGTCTTAACAACCATAACAACATGGCTGATGGTTTTCGGGCCAAGGAGCGCGTTGTTTCAATGAAAACTTTCACCGCCTTGATTATTCTTATTATTGTCCTTATTGCAGCGGGAGGATTTGTATTTTCAAAATTAGAAAATGTTCAGAATGCAAATTCTGTAAACAGCCAAGAAACAGGAAAAACGCAGGAAGTTGTTTTAAGCATGAAAAATTATAATTATTACCCCAACACGATAAAAGTAAAATCAGACATTCCAGTAAGGATATATCTTGATGAAAGCGTTGTAGGATGCTACAGGGGATTTACAATAAGGGACTTCGGGATAAATAAATACTTAAAAACACCGGAAGATTATATAGAATTTACGCCAAATAAAAAGGGAACTTTTGTATTTGCCTGTTCAATGGGTATGGGAACGGGAAAAATAATCGTGGAATAAAATGAAAAAAATCAACTTTGAGATTATTGGCATGCACTGCGCTTCCTGCTCGGCTAACATAGAAAGAAGCCTGAAAAAAACCAAGGGAGTGAAAGAAGCGAGAGTTAATCTTATGGCGAGAAAGGGGTTTGCAGATGTTGAAGACAATGTCAGTGAAAAATATTTGAAGGAAGCCGTTTCAAGAGTTGGCAATTACAAAGCCATGAACTTCAGGATTGACGGCGACGGGCACCACTCCGGCAAAAAAGGCATGGAACATGAAGAGCATCACGGGCACGAAGAACAAGGTGAGCATAATTTGATGCAAACGGAAGACACGCACCACCATGAGGAGCCTGTTGAGGAATCTGAAATAAAATCATGGAAGAAAAAAATGTTCTGGGTGTGGGTGTTCACACTTCCGATTGCCTTTTTGATGTTTTCAGAGAGACTGTTCAGCCTGAAATTTTTAGAGGCGAATGCGCTTACGTTGGTGATTCTTGTCCTTGCTTTTCCCGTGATTTTTGTCTTCGGATTCGGAACCCTTAAAGGAGGGTTGAAGGGATTCTTGAATTTGTACTTTGGCATGGATTCCCTGATTGCGCTTGGGACTATTGTCGCATGGCTTACTGGAGTTTTCAACCTGCTTGGATATGTTCTCGACTACTCCGGAATAAGCGCAATGATAATGTCCATCTTCATAACTGGAAAATTCATAGAGGCAAAAGCAAGAGGGCAGGCGGGAGAGGAAATAAAAAAACTTCTTGAGCTTGGCGCAAAAAATGCCCTTGTCATAATAAACAAAAAAGAAATTGAAATTCCGGTTTCTGAAATCAAAATAGGAGATATAATGATTGTAAAGCCGGGAGAAAAAATTCCCACGGACGGAATCGTGCTAAAAGGAGAAAGCTCCGTTGATGAATCCATGGTGACAGGAGAAAGCATGCCCGTCGACAAAATAAAAGGCAGCAGTGTGATAGGCGCAACACTCAATCAGGACGGCATTTTGTATGTGAAAGCCGTGAAAGTGGGAAAAGACACTTTTCTCTCCCATATAATAAAGCTTGTTGAAACAGCGCAGGGAACAAAAATTCCAATACAAAAATTCGCGGACAAGATAACAAACATATTTGTCCCTTCCGTGCTCGCGGTTTCAATTCTGACTTTCGCTTTTTGGTGGTATCTCTCAAACGATTTAAGCAGGGCAATTGCCGTTTCCGTTTCCGTGCTTGTAATTGCGTGCCCGTGCGCTCTTGGATTAGCCACGCCGACGGCACTGATGGTCGGCTCGGGAATGGGCGCGAAAAGGGGAATTCTGATAAGAAAAGGAGAGGCAATTCAGACGATAAAGGAGATAAAGACAATTATTTTTGACAAGACAGGAACAATAACAAAGGGAAAGCCGGAAGTCAAGGCAGTTTACTCAAACGGCAAGAAAGAATACTTGATGGACATCGCGGCAAGCATGGAAAAACTTTCAGAACATCCTGTTGCAAGGGCGATTGTGGAAAAAGCAAACCTGAAAAGATACAGAAAAGTCACGGGCTTCAAAATTCTTAGGGGAAGAGGTGTCGAGGGAAAAATAGGCAAGAACCTTGTTGTCATAGGGAACAGCACTTTAATGTATGAAAACGGAATCTCAGTTAAGGAATTCGAGAATCATATAGTGGACTTTGAGGGCAAAGGGCTTACGACAATGATTGTATCCGAAAACAAAAAAGCCATTGGAATCATAGGCGTTGCGGACGCCGTGAAAGAAGATTCCGTCTCCGCGATAAACAAACTGAACTTAAACGGATTCAGGACTATAATGATTACGGGAGACAACCAAAAAACGGCGGAGGCGATTGCAAAACAGGTTGGAATAAAGGAAGTCATTGCAAACGTTCTTCCGGAAGAAAAGGCAAAAAGAATCAAGAACATGCAGGAGAGGGAAATGGTTATTTTTGTCGGCGACGGGATAAACGATGCACCTGCGCTGAAGCAGAGCAATGTGGGAATTGCCATGGGAACGGGCACAGACATTGCGATAGAGGCAGGAGACATCGTGCTTGCAAAAGGCTCCCTTACTGGTGTGGTGCAGGCTATAACTTTAAGCAAGGCAACATTCGGAAAAATAAAGCAGAATCTGTTCTGGGCATTTGCGTACAACACAATAGCAATTCCCGTGGCTGTTCTTGGATTTCTTCATCCCATCATAGCGGAAATCGCAATGGCGCTCAGCTCCATAACTGTCGTGGGAAACGCGAACTTGCTTAGAAGAAAGAGGATTTGATTGTTATATACTAATTTACTTAAATTCATTGCTAATAACTTATAAAAAATTATATATTAATAGTTAGATTAATTGCAAATGTAGTGCACCAATTACTTTTTTCCCTTTCTTCTCTTCCCTGATTTCTTCTCAGAAAAGACATAGATATACAAAATCGGAAGAATCCCAAGAGTGTTCAAAATCGCGAGAGCTATAAACCACGGAACAGAGTTCTTTCGGGCGGCTTTCCACATTGCAATTAATTTCCAGACACCTTCCCATATTGCAAGCATGCCTATCAAAATCCAAAAGCTCAAAGGAAGCTCAATCCCTGCAAATAGCATATGACACTAAAATTTTCAGGGTTTAAAAGTTTTATTAATTAGAAAATGGCTCGCTCCGATGTCGCTCATATATTGATTAGATTGTTATCCGTATAAAATCATACAACTTGTAGAATCAATAAATACTCATTATCCGATTTAATGGTGGTGGCGGACTTTTACTAAAAAACATTTAAATAATGCTCTTGTTTTTTGTCATAATGTATGTCGTGAAGGCATCGGGGAAAAAAGAGGAATTCAATCCCGGAAAAATTCTCAGCACATTGAGGAGAGCAGGAGCCACGCAAAAGCTTGCAAATGAAATTGAAAACGAGGTTGAGAAAAAAGCCTATGACGGAATAACAACGAGGGAAATTCTTGACAACGCCCTTGAACTGCTTAAAAGCAGAAAGCCCGAAGTTGCGGATATTTACGATTTGAAAAGGGCAATAATGACTCTGGGACCGACGGGGTTTCCATTTGAGAAATTTTTTGCGGAGGTGCTGAGAAACTACGGCTATGAAACCCAGATTGACCAGATTGTAAGCGGAAAATTTTCCACGCATGAAATAGACATCTCCGCCGTGAAAAAAAACATAAGATACATGGTGGAGGCGAAATACCACAACACCCAGGGTGTCTACACTGATTTGAAAGTTGTCCTGTATGTTTACGCGAGATTTCTGGACTTAAAGAGAAAGTTTGACGTTCCGTGGATTGTCACCAACACAAGAATCTCGAGCAATGCAATGAACTATTCAAAGGGCGTCGGAATAAAAATCACTTCATGGAAATATCCCGGAAAGGAAAGCCTTGAGGGGTTAATAGAAGGGAAAAAACTTTATCCAATAACGATACTCAAGTCCGTCAATGAAAGCGTGAAGGGAAATCTCATCCGCTCGGGAATAGTCATGGTTAAGGACCTTTTGAACATTGATTTTGGGGAGCTCCAGAAAAGAACAAAGATTTCGCGGGAAGATTTGGCATCGCTGGTTGAAGAAGCGGGAAAAGTTTACAAGGTTAAAGTTGGAAAGTAATTATCTTTTAAAGTAAATTTTAAATAAATAATAAACCATTATAAGTTCTATTATTATAAAAAATAAAATTATAGAATAAAAAACCCAAAAACTTGATAAATTTCCTAGGTTACTTAAAAAATGTCTCTTATCTCCTGTAAATATATTAATAATTACTAAAATAAAAGGAATTGGTGAAAGATAAGATACAACTATCAAAGGTTTTCTATTAATCAAATAAGCTAAGAATAAACACACTAATGAAAATAATCCAAATAAAAACATAAATGCAAATAAAGGATTTAAACTAGTTATTTCCCCATATGCATCTTTTGATGAAGCAATGTCATATTGAGCATAAAAAGCCATTACTAAAAGAAAAGTAGACACTGCAAAAATTAGTTGTTTTACGTTTTGCCTTTCTTTAGTGTTATTCATACCTATAAATCTAGTAAAGTATTCAAAAAGATTATTGTAATTAAAAAATAGTCAAAAACATTTAAATAGAAGTGAATTTTCTTATGGAAGTTAAATACAATATGTTGTAACTATGGGTTATAATAAGTACAATATCTTGTATAATAAAGGGAACCAAGGTTCGCCCTTATCAACCCCTCCTTTAATAGAGGGTCACGCCTGATGAAATGCCCATACTGCTCAAACGAAACGACAAAAGTAACAAATAAGAGGGAATCCCCGCACGGAACCAGAAGAAGAAGAGAGTGCCTGAAGTGCGGAAAAAGATTCACGACGCACGAGAATATTGCGGGGGAAAACAACTTTTATATTATCAAAAAGGATAAAAGGAGGGAAAAATTTGATAGGGAGAAGCTTGAAAAAGGGGTTGAAAAGGCATTCGAAAAACGCCCTGTTTCAAAGGAAAAAATTGACAAAATGATAAACGAAATAGAGGAACAGCTGAGAAAAAAGGGAAAAAAGGAAATTTCAAGTTCTTTTCTAGGAGAGCTCATCATGAAGAAATTAAAAAAAATCGACAACGTAGCTTACATAAGGTTTGCATCCGTTTACAGGAACTTTCAGGATATCAAGGATTTTAAAAAGGAGCTAAAGGAGCTGTAATGGAAACGGAATTGCAGCAGCTCACGAAACTGAACCTTTCTGTCAACCAGATAAAAGTCATAAGGGACAAATACCTTAAAAGCTCTCCAACTGTCGAGCACTGGCTAAGGAATGTATGCCACAACATCGCCCTCTCTGAAATGCTTTATTCTGACAAAGTTTCGGAAGACGAAATTTTTGAAGGGGTGAATTACAAGAGAGTTGAATACATTTCAAAGAAAAAAATTGCAAAGATGTTTCTTCTCCACCACGGGCTTGTAAAAACGGACGAAACGCACAAAAATTTCAAGAAATTTCTTAAAAATCTTGAAGGCATAAATTCGGGAAATCCTGAAATAATTTCAAAAACAGAGGAGGAATTCTACGAACTCCTGTCAAGCTTCAAGTTCCTTCCAAATTCCCCCACCTTGATGAATGCGGGAAGAGATTTGCAACAATTAAGCGCGTGCTATGTCCTTCCTGTTGAGGATTCAATGGATGGGATATACAGCTCCGTGAGGCATATGGCGCTGATTCACCAGAGCGGAGGCGGAACGGGATTTTCATTTTCAAAGCTGAGGCCTGCGGGAGACAGGGTAAAGACAACCCACGGGGTTTCATCGGGCCCCATAACATTCATGCAAATATTCGACAAGTCAACTGATGTTGTCAAGCAGGGTGGAACAAGAAGAGGGGCAAACATGGGAATCCTTCATTACACTCATCCAAATATCCTTGAGTTCATTGAAATGAAAAAAACTCCGGGGGTCATGGAAAACTTCAATGTTTCCGTTACAATAGACGACAAGTTCATGCAGGCTGTGAGAAACAACGAGGAGTATGACTTGATAAATCCGCGAAACAAGGAATCCGTCGGAAAACTTAACGCGAAGGAAGTGTGGAAAAAGCTTGTAAAAGGCGCATGGGAGACGGGAGACCCAGGAATAATAATAATTGACAGAATAAACAACACAGGAAGCAACGCGACACCCCATCTTGGAACCATAGAATCCACAAATCCGTGCGGAGAGCAGCCCCTCTTGCCTTATGAGCCATGCAATCTTGGAAGCATAAACCTTTCAAAATTCGTAAAAGAAGACGGAAGCGACTTCAGCTATGAAAAACTTAGGGAATGCGTATTCACTGCGACTCATTTTTTGGACAATGTAATTGACATAAATAACTACCCCATAAATGAAATAGAGGAAATGGCAAAAAAAACCCGAAGGATAGGACTTGGAGTTATGGGATGGGCGGAGTCGCTTGTAAAGATGGGAATACCCTACAACTCACAGGAGGCCCTTTCAAAGGCGGAGGAGGTAATGAAATTCATAAACGTCTCGTGCATGAACGCGTCCGAGGAGCTTGCGGAGAGAAGGGGAACTTTCCCGGCATGGAAAGGCTCAATATACGACAAGGAAAGCTCTTACTTCAGGGGGCAGGAATTTTTCCCGAGGCACTCTGCAAGAACAACCATTGCCCCGACGGGAACAATAGGCATAGCCGCAGGGCTTCAGGGGGCAGGAATAGAGCCGTTCTTTGCAGTTGCTTATGTAAGATATAACGCGGCAGGAATCGACGCGCTAAAAAAAGGAGAGAAACCCCTTGAAAAAAACACATTTTTTGAAATAAACCCTTTGTTTGAAAAAATCGCTGAAGAGAATAATTATTTTGGGATGAAGAAGGAAGAGCTTTACATGAAAGTAAACAACAATCACAAGTCACTTTTGGGAATAAGCGAGATTCCAGAGCACATACAGAATCTTTTCCTGACTTCGCACGACCTCACGCCAAGAGAGCATGTGCTTATGCAGTGCGCCTTCCAGAAATATACTGACAACGCCGTTTCAAAAACAGTCAACATGAAGAATGAAGCCACGGAAAAGGATGTTGAAGAGGCTTATCTTCTTGCGTATGAAAAAGGCGCAAAAGGCGTGACCGTTTACCGCGACGGCTCAAAGCAGTTCCAAATACTAAACATAAATGACAAAAAAAACAAGAGCCAAAAAGACGCGGACATACCGGTAAAAATTCCTTCCATAATTCCTGCAATAAAAATAAGGCAGAAAACCCCCCACGGAAACATACATATGGAAATTGCCGTTGATTCAAAAAATGACTACGTCCCTTTGGAGGTTTTTGCGCAGCTTGGAAATGCGGGAAGCGAGGAGTCCGCTTCCATGGAGGCTTTGGGAAGATTAACCTCCCTGTGGCTTAGAAAAAAACAGCCCATTGACGAACTCATTGCGCAATTGAAGGACATAGGCTCCGGAACGGGAATAGCAACAAGAGACGGAGGAGTTCACTCTCTTCCTATGGGGTTTGCAAGAGGGTTGATGAAATTCGAGACTGCAAAAAAAATGTTCGGCGTGAAAAAGCTCCTTCTTGGAGAAGTTGATTACGACGAAGTTGAAAAAAGAGTTTCCGATTTTCTAAGAACAGGAAAGGACGAATTTGAGACTAAAAGGCTTCCCGAAGAAATTGATCCCTTTAAAGAGCCCGTTGAGAAAGAGAAAACAAAAAAAACGGCTTTTTCACTGAGATGCCCCGACTGCGGGCTTTCCTTGACAATGATGGAAGGATGCCAAAAATGCCTTAACTGCGGATATTCAAAGTGCTGATGAAATTTATTTGGAATTAAAAGATGAATCTAAAAAAATTGCTTGATGTAAGCCCTCATATTGAAAAAGCATTATATTTTAGCGGTATTTCTATAACTGCATTTGCTGCTCATCCTCTTTTTAGCGGATGGAGATTATTTGCATTAAACATAGTAGTTTATGGACTTTTAATTTTAGCAGTTTTTCAATTAATTTTATTTTTTACAGAAAGTAAAAAATAACTTTCACAACCATTCACAATAAAATTTTTATCTATAAAAATGCAAATCGACAAAACAAAACTTGGATTGGTGCAGGTGTTTTGGGGAAACGGGAAAGGAAAGACAACAAGCTCATTGGGCACGGCTTTAAGAGCATGCGGAAACGGATACAAAGTCCATTTGGTGCAATTCATGAAAAACGGAGCCGAATCCCTAGGTGAAGAGCAGATTCCCGGAGAAATAAAATCCCTTGAAAAATTTTCAAATTTTACATACAAAAGATTCGGGACGGACGGATGGGTTATAAAAACACCGACTGAAAACCAGATAAAATCGTGCAGGAATGCGCTGGAGCACGTCAGGGAATCATTAAAAAATGAGAATATAGACATACTCATAGCCGACGAGATACTTTATGCCGTCCAGTTTAAACTGCTAACCGAAGATGATATTATAGAATTGATTGACGGCAAGCCTAAAAATAAGGAATTAATCTTGACAGGTTCCCACAAGCCATTTCCTAAAATTTTTGAAAAATCAGACTTGGTTACGGAAGTCAAAAAGATAAAACACCCTTTTGACAAGAACATCCTTGCAAGAAAAGGTGTGGAGTTTTGATAGTTTTCGCCCAGCTTCGCCCTGCTCTGCAAGTGCTCTAGCTTTGCCCGCAAAATTGAGATGTTTTTCAAACTGCTAACAAAAAATATGCTAATTTTATAAAAAGCTGGACTTTGTATTAAACTTCAAGTAATGTGCGAACCCTTTAGAGTAAGCCATATTGAACAAAAGGACATAAACAACATAATTCTTCCGATAATCAACATTACTTTTTGGAATATAAAAATATTAAAAATGCAGTTTAATGATAAAAATATGATTTTTGTTAATAATCAAATAAATCCGCGAAGCGGGAAATTTGCTTTGCTTCTTAGATTAAAATGATAATATGGATTCTTATGGTTCTGGACCTTGCCGTCCTTGCAACAGTAAGCTTCGCGCATTTCGGCATTGCCTTCTCCGAAGTGGTGCTGTTTTACTCGGCAGGATATCTTCTCCTTAAGTTCCTTCTCTTCAGGGAAATAATGAGCGGAATCGACGCCGTTTTTGGAGTTTATATTTTAATCGTGGCGTTTTTCCATGTTTCAACTTTCTTTTATTATTTCCTTCTCGGATGGTTTTTGTACAAGCTGATGTCAACTGTAATGGGAGAAATATGATAATTAGAAATGAATTTGCTTTGGACCTCTAACACCTCTTTGCCCTTGATAATTTCCACTATAATCTCGAGAAGGATTTGAAGCCATAAAGTTATATCGCAAATCGGCAATATTTTGCCCGTCGTTTAAAATTATCCTGTTTGGGCTTGTGTTTCTTACTTCCAATGTTGCCTGAGCACCCATAATCTTTCCCTTCTTCCTCACATTACCAAAACCAGGGTCAAAAAATCCTGCATAATGAACTCTAAATTCACCTTTGGCCGCTGATGAATCCTCCATTTCAGCGCAGTGATCTGAAGGAACTACGATTCCTTCATTTGTTGTAAGTAAATAAAATGAATTTGATTCAAGAGACAGACAACCATATCTTGTTAAATTTACTTTGTTAAAGTATTCAAAGCCGTCAAGTGAATCATTAAGAGCCGACAAGTCTACAAGAGGAGCATCATGTCTTACCACATAGCCAGGGTTATCCACCCTCAAATTTAATGTTAAACCCACAACCCCATCTCTTATGAACTTTTCAGAAGGAATAGGATTTCCATTGAAATCAACAAGAAGTGTTTCAGACCTTGCAAGATATTTAAGCATTCCTTGGTTTAGTCTCAATCTATCTCTGCTTCCCCTAATAAACCTTGCTTGAACAAAAGTGTATAATGATGGAACTTCCAAATCAAAAGATTGTGAAATAACTTCAAGATACAACTTGCCTTTATACCCACTTCTTACATTATCAAATTCATCCCCTTTTTCGGTTAGAAGCCTTGCATGGATATCCCATCTTCCCGTTGTGCTTTTTGGGTTTGCCCTTGCAGAAATTCCTTCCGGCAAATCAAATGACTCTGCAAGCCTTATTATATAAACAAGCCCTCTGTCCAAAACACCTTTCTTTCCCTCCAAAGAGAAACTATACCTTGATTTTAATTTGAGATAATCTTCCATATTTGTATTTGGAATCGTCGAACCGTCCATACGCCACACGTTTTTCCCTAAACCGCATCTTAAATCCATTGAGGATGGCTGGACTTGATTTTTGTCGTCAATAGGAACTTTAGAAATAATTGCGCCACTGTTTATCAATTCCCTTATCTCAACATCCGACAATACGCCTTCTTTCATAAACCTCTCACTTGTTAATGTTTTTTAAATAAATATATTTTAAAGTATATAATTTATTCCTTCTTGAATTTTGAGTCAAAAGCAGCCCTTACTTCTTTCCAGACATCCTCAGCGGGCTGCATTCCGTTTATATAACAAATTCCCATGTCACCCATAAGCCCGGGAAGAATCCTCCCCAATGACTCATAATTTTTGAAAACTTCCATCATGAAATCCAAATGCGAGTCAAATTTTCTTCCGTAACCGCCATCCCTTTTCTTTAATCTTCTTGCGGCTTCCTTTGGCTTCACATCAAGTATGAAAGTCAAATCTGGAATTCTCGCGGATTTGTTTGCGCGGGCTATATCTTCATAAGAAATTCCCTGGGTATGCTGAAATGCAAAGTTTGAATGATAATACCTGTCACTAAGAACATCTATTCCCAAATAAAGCATGGGAACAAAAATTCTGTTGTGTGTTGTTCTGTTCCAGGCAAAGTGGTTCACCGCTTCCAGTCCTTTTTCATAAGGGTTTTTGTCGGATGCAAGCATTTCTCTCGTTTTTCTTCCGTTTTCATCAAACTCGTTCGGCTCCCTTGTTATGAAAATCGTCCTGTCTCTTGATAAGCCGTAAATGTATTCAGCCAACAATTGCATCTGCGTTCCTTTCCCGCATCCGTTGATGCCCTCAAAAACTATGAATCTTCCTTTTCTTGTCATTTTTTCAAAGTTATATCCTGTTCTCCTCTTTTTATGTCAAATCTGCTAGGCTCGGAATCCACATGTATCGGAATCTTTAAGGTATTTGCAATTTGATTTCCTATGCTATGGGCTACTCTTTGAAGTGTTGGATGAACAAATCTGGAATCTCTCAATTCAACCATATAAATAACTGCCGGCAAGCCCCCTGTAAATCTGTTTGAAGTGTTATATCCCATCGGAAGAAAATACTGCGCTTCTTCCGGAGAAACTCCCAAACTTTTAATTCCTTGATTTATTGATTCCAAATGTTCCGGTAATTTTTCCCTTACTTCTGTTGGAAAATTTCCGGCATACCATTCATTGAATCCCAATTCAGCAGTCAAAAGAGGCATCCTCTGAGTTATTGCTCTATGTCTTTGGATATCCCTAAAAGAACCAAAATCCAATTGAAACTGCACATCCAACTCACCAATTTGCGCAGTATATTTTGGTAGTTCTGCTTTAGGCGGCCTTTCATCAAATAATTTTCTATTCTTTTCCAAATCATGTTTGTCAATATTCCTAAAATTCACAATGGGTTCAACAGGAGATTCTGGATTGTGATAAAAATAATTTCTTGCAATTAGTTCCTGATATGCTTCTGTTTCAGGATATCTTTTATGCCCAAAAGAATTTGGATGATGCTTTTTCAATGCTTCTTCCAACCCTTCAGCTGTTCTCCTTACTTCCGGCAATGGATGATGTCTTAAAAAAAGCAATTTGTCTGCCGCTTGTCTGAGGTTTGTATGCCATGCAAGATTTGTTGATGCACCCGAAGGCAAAAGACTTCTTGTAATGTCAAAAGCTCTTGCATTAATTGCTTTTTGATAAACTAAATCTTTTTCTCCTTCTATTTGAGGGTGCAATTTTCTCAAAAGTTCTCTTGTGGATTCTTGAGCACCAAGATAAAAACTTCTTTGCATTTCTAAAATTCCTTTAACTCCATCAATTTGTGTCGGATTGATAAAAGGCTGCTGTGAAAAATCTATATATCTTGTAGAAGACTCTTGTCCCGAATAGAGAGGATTATCTTGAATTGCCTTTGCGACAAGCATAGATACCCCTTCGATAAATACACTTGTTGTTCCACAATCCCCTATAGACTTATGCCCATAGCCCACATAAATGTTAGACATAAAGCTTTCAACACCTTTTTCTATCAATACTTTCAAATGTGCTTTTAACCCTCCTGTAGAGCGTGAATGAAGCGCCTGCAACATTGCTTCAGCTTCCGCGTTAATCGCGGCGCCCGTATCAAGAACAATTACTTCCCCATTTCCATTAATTTTAACAAATGTATGCTCTAAGTCAGAAAGTCTTTTACCCATATTTCCTCTTTTTATTTTAGTTCTTGTATCACGAACTTTTTAAAGAAAATTGCATTTCACCATATACTTTAAGAGGCATAAAGAAACTTTTATAAATCTCCTTCTGATTTTTAACCCGTGTATTTTGAGGAAAAAATGGCAAATAACGATAAAGTTCCCGAGCTGTCAAAGAATGAATTTGAGAGTTTCATAAAGGATAAAATGGTTCTGGTTGACTTCTCCGCCGACTGGTGCATGCCGTGTGTTATGATGGAGCCAATTGTTGACGAGATGTCAGAGAGATTCAAGGGGAAGATAAAATTCGGAAAGGTAAACATAGACGAAAACCACCACCTCGCCCAGAAATTTGAGATAAGGTCAATACCCCACTTCATTATTTTCAAGAACGGCGAGAAAGTGGAGCAGTTCGTGGGAGCCATGCCAGAGGAAGAACTTGAGAAAAAACTCAGGAAATTTGCTTGAATTTTATTATAATCAACTCCAAAAAATAACATTTATTTTGATATATTCTCAAAAGTCCGCAGATTTTTATTAACCATTAACCAAGAAGATGCTCTTTACTTCATCAGTGCAGTAGTGATAGCGAACCAATTAAATTAAACCCTTATAAAAATTTATAAAAGAACATATTATTTTATTTAAAGCAGAAACGGCTCCGTAGCTCAGCCTGGCAGAGCACTGGACTTTTACGCATTGCTGAACACGACAAGGTTCGCGCAAGCGCGAAGATATCCAGGTGTCGGGGGTTCAAATCCCTCCGGGGTCATTCATAGTTAAGTTTAGGGAATTTGACAAATCAGTTTAAACGAGAAGGAAGTTAGAAAGAAACTTGTGTCTTTCATTCGAATCCCTCCGAGGTCATTCATAATCAGGCTCAATGGTAGCAACATCCGATTATTTCACAATTCTCGAACATTCCGAAACCTTTTTAAACAAAAATCTAATCTAATTTATAATTTAAACCTTAAGCCCCTTTTTAAAATGCACTTCCTGCAGCCAAAACACTCAAAACTTAGCGAAAAAGAGTCGGAAGAGCTTCTTAAAAAACTTAATATTTCTTCTTCACAGCTTCCAAAAATTCTTTCAAATGACCCGTCGCTGCCGGACAAGTGCGGCACGGGAGATATAATCCAGATAGAAAGAAACTCTTCCGAAGGAAAAACATTTTTTTATTACAGGGTTGTTGTATAAAACCCATTATGCAGTAAGCAAAATATTTCCCGGAAAAATGCCAAAAAATGGAATCAAATAAGCACACAATAGTAAAAAAATACCTGAATGAGCATTCGCTTGTGGAGTCAAACGTGGTTTCCTTCAATAATTTCATTGAAAGCAGGATGCAGGAAATTGTGGACGAGGTTTCTGAAACAATAAACAACGAGGATTTTGAAATCAGCCTCGGAAAGATAAAAGTGGGAAAGCCGCAGATAACCGAATCTGACGGAAGCACCTCGCTGATTCTGCCTTACGAGGCAAGGCTGAGAAATTTCACATATTCCGCCCCGATAACCCTTGAGATAACAATAAAGAAAGACGACCACACGGATTCTGAAATTGTTGAAATCGGCAGGATTCCCATAATGGTAAAAAGCAAGGCATGCAACACATACGGGATGTCAAGCGAGGAGCTTATAAAAAATTACAACGACCCTCTTGACACAGGAGGATACTTCATAATCAACGGGAATGAAAGAGTAATGGTCATGCTTGAAGACCTTGCGGAAAATCAGCCCTTTATAGAAAACAACAGCAAGGGAAACCTCACGCTGAGAATTTTCTCCTCAAGAGGAACTTACAGAATACCTACGCTGATATCTGAAAACAAGGAAGGAATCTTTAACGTCTCGTTCAGCAGGTTTATGGAAATTCCGGCAGTAATAGTTCTGAAGGCATTGGGAATGACAAAAGAGTCCGACATAGCGCATTACATAGGAAAGGAAACCGACAGCGTCATTGTCAACCTCTACGAATTTGTCAATATCCCAAACGTGGAAGACGCAATGATGCAAATCGCGGAAAAGTCCGCCCTTCAGGGAACAAAAAAAGAAATCCTTGACAGGATAAACCAGAGAATTGACTCGTTTTTGCTGCCGCATATAGGCAAGGGAAAGGAAAGCAGGATGGAAAAGGCAATAACCATATGCAAGATGATTAAAAGATTCCTGACGGTAAAGGAAAATCCTTCACTAAAAACGGACAAGGACCATTATTCAAACAAACGTGTCCGCCTGTCGGGAGATTTGATGACCAGTTTGTTCAGGGCAAACCTTGGAATACTGATAAGAGACATACAATATTCCCTGCAGAAATCCTCAAAAAGAAAAAAAATATTTTCCATAAGGACAATAGCAAAATCAACATTGTTTTCCCACAGGGTTGAATCCGCGATAGCGACGGGAAGCTGGGTCGGCGAAAGAAGCGGCGTGACGCAAAACATGGACAAGACGAATTATCTCGCAATAATCTCCCAGCTGCAGAGAGTCTCAAGCATGCTTTCATCGGATCAGGAAAACGTGATGGCGCGTACCCTTCATCCGACGCATTACGGAAAATTCTGCCCCATTGAAACTCCCGAGGGAACGGAAATAGGACTTAGAAAAAATCTTGCAATATTATGCAAGATTTCGACAAAAATCGAGCTTGATGACGGGGATTTCGTAAAAATGATTGAATTAGAAGGGCTGGAAAGAAAAGAGAGCAGGGAAACGGACGTTTTCCTCAACGGAAAATTCATAGGATGCGCGGAAAATCACGAAGAATTTGTAAAAAAGCTCAGGGAAAAAAGAAGAAGAGGAGATTTGCCCATGCAGATGAACATAAGAGACGATCCCGCATTCAGCACGATAGTCATTTCAAGCGAGCCGGGAAGGGCATTAAGGCCTTTGATAATCGTCGACAACGGAGTTTCAAGAGTTACAAAAGAGCATATTGAGAAAATGGAAAAAAATGAAATGTCGTGGAAAGATTTGATAAAAGAAGGATTAATAGAATATCTTGACACATCCGAAGAGGAAAATGCATTTGTTGCATTGTATGAAAATGAGCTCACGAAGGAACACACGCACCTTGAAATAGATTCCATGGACCTTCTCGGAGTCGTCACCAGCCTGGTTCCGTACGGGAACCACGACCAAAGCTCGAGACTTAACAGGGGAAGCAAGACGCAAAAGCAGGCGCTTGGATTGTATGCCGCAAACTATCTCTGCCGTTTGGACACGGACGTTTCCGTTCTTCAATATCCGCAGAAGCCGGTTGTAAGAAGCTTTGTTTACGACACTTTGGACACTTATCCTGCAGGGCAAAATCTTGTCGTCGCTGTAATGACTCATCAAGGATACAACATGAAAGACGCGCTGGTATTCAACAAGGGAAGCATTGACAGGGGCGTGGGAAGAAGCTATTACTTCAGGCCCCACAACGCCATAGAAATGAATTATGCAGGAGGGCTGAAGGATGAAATCGTAATCCCGGAAAAAGGAACCGCGGGATACAAAACGGAGGAAAGCTACAGGTTTCTCGAAGAGGACGGGATTGTCTATCCCGAGGCGGACATAAACGAGAATGAGGTTCTTATAGGAAAGCTCTCCCCTCCAAAGTTCCTTTCCGAAGCAAGAGAAATATCGGTGAAGACAAAAAAAGACTCCTCTGTCATGATGAGGCAGGAAGAAAAAGGAACGGTTGAAAGCGTTTTCATAACAAAAGATTCCGAGGGAAACAAGATTGTCCAGGTAAGGACAAGAGACTTGAGAATCCCAGAGCTCGGGGACAAGTTTGCAACGCCTCACGGACAAAAAGGAGTGATAGGAGCCATTGTTCCGGAAGACGATGTTCCGTTCACCTCAAGCGGGGTGAGACCCGATGTAATTTTCAATCCCCACGGATTGCCGTCGAGAATGACCGTCGGATACCTTCTGGAAATACTCGCCGGAAAAGTCGGCTGCCTCAGGGGGAAATGGGTTGACGCCACGCCTTTCTCCGGAAAAGGCAAGGAAGAGCTTGAAATAAATCTTGAAAACCTAGGGTTTAGGTATGACGGAAAGGAAACAATGTTTAACCCCGTGACAGGGAAAATGATGGAAGCAAAAATATTCATAGGAAATATTTACTACCTTAAGCTGAAGCATATGGTTGCAAACAAGATTCACGGACGCGCATCGGGGAAGATTGCTCTTCTTACAAGACAGCCTATCGAGGGAAGGTCGAGAGGAGGAGCCCTAAGGCTTGGAGAGATGGAGCAGCAGGCTTTGGTTGCGCACGGAGCATCGCTGCTTTTGAAAGAAAGATATGATTCGGACAAGGTAACCCTTTACATATGCACCCAATGCGGAGCAATATCCGTCGAGGACAACATCAGGCAGAGAATTGTATGCCCATTGTGCGGAAGCGAGGATGCGGATCCCGTAGAGATATCATACGTTTTCAAGCTCCTGCTTGAAGAACTTCAGGGAATGCACATCAGAACAAAAATGAAATTAAAAAACAAATATGAATAGCAAAATTGAAATCGAGTTGTCAAAAATGGAGGTTGCTATATTCAACAAATTAAAATGAGAATAATAAGAAAAAAAGTCGCGGAGATTGAATTTTCGCTTTTTAGCCCGGAGCAAATAAAGAAAATTTCCGTCGCGAAGATAGTAACTCCCGAGCTGTATGACATTGACGGATACCCCGTCGACGGCGGGCTGATGGACCTGAGAATGGGCGCAATAGACCCCGGTGTTAGATGCAGAACATGTGGAGGAAGGCTGAAGGAATGCCTTGGACACCCAGGAAGAATCGACCTTGCCCGCCCCGTAATTCACCTCAAGTATATTCCTCTTATTGAAATGGGCATGAGATGCTTCTGCAGCGAATGCGGAAAGCTGAAACTAAGCGAAAAAGACCTGAACAAATATTCCCCGAGCGAAAGAGTCAAAAAGGCAAAGGACGTGAAAAAATGCCCTTACTGCAATGCGCCAAACGAAAAAGTCAAGCTTGACAAACCCACGAACTTCTATGTAGGAAAGAAAAGGCTTTTCCCGACGGAGATAAGGGAAACGCTTGTGAAAATTCCTGACGAAGAATTAAAAAAAATAGGCGTCAATCCGAATTCCGCAAGGCCCGAATGGGCTGTGCTTACGGCATTGCTTGTTCCCGCCGTGACTGTAAGGCCGAGCATTATTCTTGAAAGCGGAGAGAGAAGCGAGGACGATTTGACGCACAAGCTCTCAGACATCATAAGGGCAAATCAAAGGCTCTGGGAAAACCTCAATGCAGGAGCTCCCGAGGTAATCATAACCGACTTGTGGGATTTGCTTCAGTACCATATCACGACATTTTTTGACAACAATGTGGCCAGGATTCCGCCGGCAAGGCACAGGAGCGGGCAGCCTCTGAAGACAATCGAAGAAAGAATAAAAGGAAAGGAGGGAAGAATCCGTAAGAACCTCGCCGGAAAAAGGGTTAATTACAGCGCAAGAACAGTCATCTCGCCCGACCCCGCGATAGAGATAAACGAAGTGGGAGTTCCTTTCGAGATTGCAAAGATTGTGACTGTCGCCGAAACCGTCAATGATTTGAACATTGAAAAGATGAAAAGCCTCATTGAGATGGGAGAAAATTATCCAGGGGCAAACTACATAATAAGGCCCGACGGAAAAAGGAAGAAAATCACTCCTGAGCTGAAAGATGAAATAATGAATGAAATCTCCCCGGGATACAAAGTTGAAAGGCATCTGCAAAACGGCGATGTCGTTCTTTTCAACAGGCATCCAAGCCTGCACAAGGGGAGCCTTATGGCACACTTCGTAAAAGTCCTGCCGGGAAAAACTTTCAGGATGCATTCAACAGTGACATTCCCGTACAACGCCGACTTCGACGGGGATGAAATGAACATACACTCCCCACAAACGGAAGAGGCAAGGGCGGAGGCAAGAATACTCCTTGATGTAAAAGAGAATTTAATCTCTCCAAAAAACAACACAAACTTCCTCGGACTGGACGAGGACGCAATAACTGGAAACTACCTTCTCGGGCTGGAGAACTTCTCTTCCGAATTTGCAAACCAGCTTCTTCACAACGCGGGAATAAACAAGCAGGTTTCAAAGAAAAACATTACGGGATTGGAGCTGTTCTCGGAAATTCTTCCTAAAGTCAGTTTTTCAAACTCTTCAATTTCTATAAAAGACGGAAAAATAATCAGGGGAAAAATTGACAAGACAATCTTCGGGGAGGAAAACGGGGAGCTTGTAAAGCACATTGACAAAACTTTCGGGAAAACAGAGGCTGTAAAGGCAATAAAAAACGCGTTTAATCTTGGCGTTCATTACCTTACGAATAGGGGAATCACAATCTCTCTGGAAGATTTCAACCTTAATGAAAAGGCAATTGCAGAGGGATGGGAAATCATAGACAAGGCGGAGAAAAGAACAGACGAGATTATAAGGGAATTTGAAGAGGGCAAAGTAGAGATGATTCCGGGAAAAAGCAAGGAAGAGTCAAGGGAGATAAAAATCCTGCAAGCCCTGAACGAAGTAAGAACAAAAGTAGGAGAGATGGTAAAAAAGGAATTTCCCCATGACAATCCCGTGAATCACATGATTCTTTCAGGAGGAGGGGGAAATATCCTGAACATAACGCAAATAGCTTGCTGCGTCGGACAGCAGGCAATGAACGGAAAAAGAATTGACTTAGGTTACAACAACAGGACGCTGTCATTTTTCAAGAAAGGGGAAATTTCGCCTATTTCAAGGGGGTTCATAAAAAGTTCCTTCATGAAAGGGCTAAGGCCCGATGAGTTTTTCTTTGGGGCGATTACAGGAAGGGATTCCTTGATGGACACTGCTCTAAGAACCCCAAAATCCGGATATTTATACAGAAGGCTTGCAAATGCGATACAGGACTTGAAAAAAGAATACGACGGAACTGTAAGGGACAGCAACAACAACATAATAGAATTCGAGTACGGATACGACGGAATAGACGTTTCAAGGCTGCACACAGGAGGGAAAATGGATCCCGGAGAGGCAATAGGAATCATAACAGCGCAGAGTTTTGGAGAGCCGTCAACCCAGATGGCCCTGAACGTTTTCCACTTTGCGGGAGTCCAGGAGATGCAAATTACGCAGGGACTTCCAAGATTAATTGAAATTTTTGACGCGAGAAAAAAACCAAGCTCACCAAAGATGGAAATTTACTTGAAAAAGGAATTCAACAACGAGAAAGACGCTAAAATATTCGCGGAAAAAATAAAGGAAATAAAGGTTGAAGAGATTGCATCCGAGATTAATCTTGACTTCAATGGGAAGAGCATTGAAATAAAGATAGACAAGCAGGGGCTGAGGCAAAGCCATACTTCCATAAAAAAAATCGTTGACGGATTGAATGAAAAAGGATTCCAGGCTAGAGAGAAAAGTGAATCGATAGTTGTAAACGTTTCAAAGTTTGAATTCAAGGAAATTTACACGTTGAAGGAAAAAATAAAGAAGACAATTTTCTCGGGAATAAAGGGTGTCAGCCAGGTTATAGTTGTAAAAAAGGACAGGGACTTCGTCGTTGTGACGCTGGGAACAAACCTGAAAAAAATAGTCGACTTGAAGGAAGTCAATCCAGACAAGACAATCTCAAACAACTTTCATGAGGTTGCCGATGTCTTCGGGATAGAGATTGCAAGAAACCTTATAATCAAGGAAATAGAACTCGTCCTGAACTCACAAGGGCTGGATATTGACGAAAGGCATCTTACGCTTATTGCGGATGCAATGACAAACATGGGGGAGATAAAGGGAATCACAAGAATGGGAATCATCGCCCAGAAAGCGTCAATACTTGCAAGAGCGACTTTTGAAACTCCAATAAAGCAGTTCGTCAACGCCTCAATAAAGGGAAGCAAGGACAACCTCTCAAGCGTGATAGAGAACATAATTCTCAACCAGCCCGTGCCCGTCGGAACGGGGCTTCCGGGACTGCTTGTCAAAGTCATCGGAAAACTTGCAAAGAAGGAATCCGAGAAAGTTGAAGTAAAGCAAAAAGTAATTGATAAGGTGAATGAATAAAAACAAAAAAGCAGGATGATAAAAAATATTTTTTCGGGAAGATTAAATTGTTATTATTCCAGTATAGGATACAACGAAGGATTTGCATTAAAAAACAAACTAAAATCTGCGAGCTTGCGAGCAGGAATTGCAATCAATTTTAAAAACCGGATTTTGCAGTTATCAACAGGAAGGAATAAAAAACTAATATGATTTCCAGAACAATTGACATGCAGGAGATGAGATACCTGAATCTTTTTGAAAAGATTACAACAGTTAGCACAAGATTCTGCTTCAAGTACAACGAGTCGATAGTTTTTTGCGTTCCTATGAACATGATATCGCGGGCAGTCGGAGAAAATGGGAGAAACGCAAAAAAAATAAGCGAAGTTCTCGGAAGAAAAATAAAAATAATCTCGGTTCCAAAAGGAATTGAAAACGCAAAAAAATTCGTTCAGGACATAGTCTCTCCTGTAAGGTTTAGGAATCTTGAGGTGAAGAACAACGAGATTATTCTCACCGCCGGAAGCCACAGCAAAGCCGCGCTGATTGGAAGGAACAAGCGAAGGCTTATAGAACTGCAGAAAATATCTAAGGATTATTTCGGAAAGGAACTGAAGATTGTCTGAATACCCAATATTATTTTAGTATTTCAAAAATTTTTCCTATGAGCAAATCTAATTTTTCTTTTTTTATTTTTCCAATTTTCTTAACAACCATCTCTTTATCTATTTTTAAAATATTTTCACATTTTATACAGCATTCAGTTAATAATTTCCCTTCTTCCAACTCATTATTTTTTAAGCCAATAGAATATTCACCTTTGGAGATATTTGATGTAACTCCCACTACAAGAATATCTTCGGAATTTTTGTTAAATTTATTATTGCTTATTATAACAACAGGACGGACTTTTCTGCCTTTTTGGTCAGAAAAAGGAAAAGGTACCAAAAGCAAATCTCCCTGCTCCATCATATGTATTTATCCCAAACTTTATCGTCTTTTGCATTACCCCAAATTTTTTCCATTGACTTTTCCGCCATTACAATCCATCCTATTTTTTCCTTTTTTCCGCTATCAAGATTTTGCATAATTAAATGTCTAATAAATTCCGATTTTGAGGGATACTTCCTTTTTTTTATAAACTCCTCCAATTCTTTGGCTTCATCCTCCGGAAGTTTTATTGTTATAGTTTTCATAGTAATCTTAAGAGATTACCTATTTTAAAACTTTCTAAAACTATCATTTTAAAACTCATCCTGTACACATCAACGCCCCGCCGTCTTGGATAAAAAGAGACTGGCAATATTAATTTAAAGCTAAACTTATTTTTAATGCTTTATCCATGCCGCTCATTATATATGAATCCAGGAGGTGTATCCTCCTTGTTAATCTTGATTTGTCTATTGTTCTTATTTGATTAAGAAGAATAACAGAATCTTTTTTTAGCTTTGAATCTTTTTTTGAAAGAAAAATGCTTGTCAAATATTTCTTTGAAGGAATTTTTGAGGTCAGGGGCGCAATGATTATTGTAGGGCTGTAAATATTAAATACATTATTTTGGATTATTACAACAGGCCTTATTCCTCCCTGTTCACTTCCTTTCACAGGCTCTAAATTTGCCAGAAATATTTCTCCTCTCTCGATTTTTACCATTTTTCATTTTTGTCCAAGCCATCCATTAAAGTTCCTTCCCATTCTTTGGATATTTTCAAGCTTTCCTCAGCCATTTCCAAGGCTTCTTCTTTTAATAATTCATCCATTTTGTAGCCATCAGCTTTATCAATCAGTTTGACAATAACTTCTTCATATGTCTCTTTCCCTGTTTTTAACCTATCCAAGGTCCTTTTTACGTTTTCATTAATCTGTATAGTTGTCACCATAAAGCTATAGAATCACTATAGTTTATAAAACTTTTTCCCATCATCCAGTGCACATCAACGCGCCTCCGTCTTCAACGAAAAGACTCTGGCTGTCAGCAACAAAACATCCCTTTGCCGGAATAGAAAACTCTTAAGTCTAAAATAAACCAGAAAAATATATAAATGGGGTGTGTATAAATGTAATATGGATAAAGTAGGGATTAGCATAATCATTGAAAGGGAAGGGAAAGGTTCAGAGGCTGTTTTTATAGCTTCAAGTCCAGATATAAATGTGTTCGCGGAAGGAGAAAATATTGATGAAGCAAAGGAAAAATTTATAGAAGGGGTTAAATATCACCTTGAAACATTTCCGGAAGAAAAAGAATCGTTAATGAAAGAAGAAAACCTTGAGACTCCTATGATTCAAAAGATATTTTTATAATTAAAAAATTTAATAAAATTCTTCTTTTGGTATTCCTGTAATTCTGGATATTTTATTAAAAACCCCAATTGTTGTTAACGGCAAAACGATTGTAATATGAACTTTCCCGTTTGACATAGAAACGTGGCTGCCTTTTCTGTTTTTAACTTCATAACCCTTTTCTGATAGAATTTTAATTATTTTCTCACCTTTTATCACTTTTGGAGTTTTCATATTGGTAAAATATACTTAATCTTTTTATAAATTACCCTTTTTTCATCCCGTGTATATCATTTTTCATCCGAAGCATCCTCCTGTGTTATAACAGAGAACCTGACAATTTGGATAAGCCCTAAACTGCCCGAAATCCGTGACTTTGCCTGTGTCTATTGTCAGATGTCCGAAATTACCAGAACAAACCACATCACTCCCATCTATCTGAACAGATGTGGAAATTGTGCAATTATCACTTGCTTCTATGTCCCATTGTCCCGTTCCAGAATAAGTGCAAGTGTCTGTCACAACAGAATATCCAACATCAACACTCATTAATTGCGTGGTTAGTGAATTATTTGTTGTAGTGAGATAAGCCAAATACTGGAAATATTGGTTGTTAGGAGTCAGGGTTGAATTAAGAGTTAATGGATTTGCAGAGAAGTTTCCTGTGAAAGATTCTCCTGAACAAGCGGAATCATCACAGCTTCTAACGGAGATTGTCTGGTTTGTTCCGATAGTTGAGTAGTTAGTCCAAGAGACATTGTTCCATACTACTGTTTGAGGAATTGTATAATACAAAGCCACATCTTCTAATTGAGATGTTATTGAATTGTTTGTTGCGTTGAACTCACCAATATACTGAATGTATCTTGCCTGTGATATACCTGTTATAGTGTAGTTTGTGTTGTCTGTTGCAGTATATAGACTACTCCAATCTGTCCAAGTTGAGCCATTGCCCGATGTTCTTGTCCTTAATTGGACATCCGCTCCTGGAATGGAATAATTATTAAAGCTTATGCTTGTCCAGTTTGCGTTTGCATTTCCCGAATCAAATGATTGTGAAGTGAATGTTCCTGTTGTTGCGTAAGTTTCATTGTTATACATATAAAACTCCTGCCAAGCATGGTTTTCGTTATTAACTTCATTCATATCATAATAAACTTGATAATAAAGATACGGATTTGTATTGCTGAATGCTCTGGAGTAAGTCGCATTGTTGTTGTAAGTCCCCTGTATAGTATATGATAAAACAGTCCAAGTTGAGCCGTCAGGAGAACCCCGTATGGTTTCGTTTAAAATTCTTCCAGAAATAGTCCAGTCCCCCCCCGTGCCTGTTGTGAAAGTTACATTTGTGATTGTCTTATTTTCTGGGAACTGAACCTGAAAGTAAGTGTCTCCAATTGCTTCAGGTGGAGCCCATTGTGCTGTTGTTCCATCCACAGCATTTGATAAAGTTCCCCCCACCCTGTTTGTAGAATAAGTATTCCCTTCCCCTGAAGGAGTAAGTCTATCATCTCCGTAAGTTGCTCCTATAGTTTTATTCAAAGTTACATTCGCAGTTGCTCCCGTTCCTTCAACTGATGTATTAACAAATGTTCCTGCGTTCCAGTCCGTGTCTGCCGTATCTGTGAAACTTCCTCCATCATTCGCATTGAAAACCTGAGATGTGAATGTTCCCGTTGTTGCGTAGGTTGTCCCCTGAAGCCTGAACTTTGCCGCATTGTAAAAGTTGTCTATCTCCGTCTTTGACAAACTTCTGTTCCATATCATATACCCCATTACACGGCTACCACTTCTCATTTGTGCCAAACCATTTCCTTTTGCTCCTAATTCAAAAGTATATGCACTTGACCCTGTTGCTGGAGATGTGTAGGTAGCATCAAATGTATCGGCAACTCCAACCTGTTTGTAAGCCCCGTCCTCATAAAGGAATCCCCCGTTTGCCCCTAATGGCTCATTTATGCTTGTTCCTATAAAATGCCAAGTTACTGTTGTTGTTCCTGCGTCAGATGTCTTTGGTCCAAGAACATTTGCTTCCGAAGCTAAATCAACCCACAGGCTTATCTTTCCTGAAGAGCCGAAGATTTCCATAAGAATACCAGGTCCTCCGCTTGTGCTTATATCTCCAAATACTCCACCCGACCCTGTAAAACTTCCAATGTAAGTTAATGTTAGGAAAGTGAAGTTTGCGTTATTCTTGTGCATATTTTCCATCCAAGCTTCATTTGCAGAGTCATAACGGAAGAAATCGCCTCCGTCAAAGGAGAAGTAATTAGAAGCATTAAGGCTTCCTGCTACTCCATTGAATGTTGGGTCTTGGGCACTTGCATCTGCTGTTGAACCCAAGAAAAAATCATATCCATATCCCGACAAGTCATACCATTTAGGGGTTGTTGCGTTTGGAACGGAAACATTATCTCCCGCATCCAACGCCAGAACCAAATTTGCATCTGCAAGTCCGACATCCTGTGCAAGTTGGTAGAAGTCGTGCTTTTGCATAGTGACATTCGCAGTTGCTCCCGTTCCTTCAACTGCTGTGTTTGAGAATGTTCCTGCGTTCCAGTCTGTATCCGCCGTGTCTGTGAAAGTCGCACCGCCTACAAATAATAAAACAAGAATTATTGTAAACAAGACAATAAAAATTCCAGCCAGTATTTTTAGCCGTGTTTCCTTGCCCCTGATTATTTTTTTTATGTTCATTTTTCAGCAATCTTTTTCTCAACAATTTTAAGTAAGGTAGAAACAATTTTATTGATTTCATTTTCATTATTTGTCAGAAAATCTTCACTGATTTTTTTGCCATAGTAAACAATATCATTCCTGAATTTTCTTAGATTATCAATAAGTGTTAATTGTGTATCATCTAGATTGTCATAATTCTTCCCAAAATAATCTATCAGTTTTTTGTGGCTTAGTGTTTTCCACCCATCAAGGTACATTACTGCTGTAAGAATCTCTTTTATTATTTCGTAATACTCAACAATAATCTTATAAGGCATTTTTCTTGGGAGAATTTTTATTATTTTCAAACCTTCTTTTGCCATTATATACAAGTCCTTTGCCCTTTCCTTGTCTTTTGATATTCTAAATATTTCTTCCGCCATTAAAAACCCCCATGAATCACAAATCCATTCATTACTTTTTTTTGAATGTTTTTATCCATTTTTGAGAAATTGTCAATAATCATAATGCTTATCTTCCTTTTTAATTCATGTTCAATGCCTTCAAAATTTATTTCTTTTTTTACTTTGGAAATAACCAAAATATCAATGTCACTTGTTTCAACATCCTCTCCGCGGGAATAAGAACCAAAGACAGCAATTGTTTTTGGATGCAACTCATCTGTTATTTTTTTCTGGATTTCCTTTAATGTTATGAGATTGTAAGCTCTTTTATAATAAACAAATGCCTCGCTTTCCCTGTTAGCTATATAACCATTAAAGGGTTTTGATTCTTTTTTCAAAATAATTCCTTCTTTAAGCAGGCTGTTAATGTGAATTCTCACGGAAGTTGGCGCAAGATTGATTTTCCTGCTTATCTCTCTGATAAAATGAACTGAAGTTGGCTCTATGAAAAACACTTCAAGAACTTTTATTAGACTACATTTTTGTACCATATAGTACTTTAATGTACCTTTTGGTTTATAAATATTCTCTTCCATTTTCTTCCGCCAGTATTTTTAGCCGTGTTTCCTTGCCCTTGATTATTTTTTTTATGTTCATTTGCAAACCTTTTTTTTATCGTTGTTAACATAATCTGTCTCGCTTCACTTCGTTCCGCTCACCACCCAATTTGTTAATAACCAATAATTTTTTTGCCGTGTTTTTTAATTTTTTTAAATTATTGTTTATTCATTGTATCCGTTGAGCAAGATTGCGAGAGAGTATTTGCAGAATTACGAAAGGATGAATTTTCCATTTTTAACTGCAACTTAAAATCATGCCTCCCGTTGTCCCGAACCTGAATCCAGAGCAGGTAGAATTGTAGTCGAATATTGTTGTTGTTCCTATTGTGCTATTTGCTCCTGCATTTGTCGTGTTTAATGCACCCACAACATTCAAAGTTTGCTGAGGGTTGGTAGTTCCTATTCCCGTCCTGTTCGTCACGGCGTCAAAGAAAAAAGCACCTGCATTAAAGCTTTGATTGAATGCACCGAAGGTGTTACTTGCATCCGTCTTTGCGAGAGTTCCGTTG
>Ga0208375_1000495_pt1 | contig 56804 bp, 63 predicted proteins | sample RifOxyD1_FD_184038 | JGI IMG/M metagenome (GOLD analysis project Ga0208375, IMG submission 184038) | Soil microbial communities from Rifle, Colorado - Rifle Oxygen_injection D1 (SPAdes) | ecosystem: Environmental > Terrestrial > Deep subsurface > Rock core/Sediment | place: Rifle, Colorado... | reverse complement strand
TGATAAAATGGGTTCTGGTCTCCTGCCCCGCCCTTGCCGTCCATGGGCATCATACCGCCCATTACGGGCATTGTAGCACCCATTCCCATAGAACGAAGCATTTTAGCCGCCTTCTTTCTTCTGGTAGATCCTGGGGGTGCTTTAAAGGCATCCTTGATAGTTTTTTGCATACCAGAATTACTCATTATCGCATTGAGCATTATTGTTTTTTCTCTATTTACTGTGGCCATATTTATTTTATTTTTTACTAATATTAGAACTTTTTACTTTTCTTTCTGCTAAATTTCTGATTGCGGCTACCGATCCCTCTATCCATGTGGCAAAGTGTGTCAAGCTACCGTCATCAGTATTCCCAACGTTACCTGGATTTTTAGTTTCTATAGATGCTCCGTCCGTTCCCGCTTGAGAATCTTTTCTCACAACTGCGACAAACTCACCCGGCGCAATACCATAGTGATCAAGAGCTTGTGATATTTGACCAGAAATATATTGCAACGGGCTTTTTAGCTTTTCAAACTCTAATTTCATATCATTATAATCGAAGTCTTTCACCGCCTTACCAACTCTTGGGCTTTTAGTGTTATATATTTCTTGTATTTCCTGAGCGTGTTTTTTTCTACTAGCGTATGGTATTGTTTCTAGGTCTAAATTACCTATAGTTTTTATTGACCCGCCGTAATTATTTTTTACTTTATAGGCGTTAAGTATATCATCTAAGTTGTTTGCATTTATTGTTTGTTTTTTGCCATCTACCACCCTGATTACATTCACGGGCTCAGTTGTTCCACTATCGGTTGGGTATTTACTATTCTTTAGCTTACCATACATATTAATTATACCATTTCCGTCAATTTGTGACTTTTCTGTTTTTATATTAGTAGGGGGATTTATATAACCAGTTAGATCCATGTATTTGCTCGGCGTTGGTTTTTCTTCGCTTGAGTTAGCCTTATTATTGAATTTTTGTTCTGTGGCCGCCAATGGTAGCATAAAATAAGAGAATATTTCAGGTGGTGTCATTTCCATATTTTTTGATATTTCTTTAGATACGGCCTCAAACGGCTTTCTTTTGCTAGGAAGTTTCATCGGTGGTGCTTCTCCGTTTATTATCGCTTTTACTTCGGGAGTGATTTTTATGGCTTGTTGTTGGGTGGTTTTCTGAGAAAAATCAACTATTGACCTGCCACCATCAATAGCACCGACTTCTTCTAGTTCGTATTTAGTTTTATCAAGTTTTTTTATTATCTTATATTGTTTTCTTCCATAATCAGAAATTTCATCTCCAACTTTTATTTTATTCAAATTATCCATTACTCTCGCACCACTCAATCCTCCACCCTCAAACAACCAGTTTTTATCAGCATTTTTCGACAACCCAAAATCCACCATCTCAACCTTCTGCCCCGTCAAGTTTTCTACAATGTTCTTTACTTGCTTATCATATAAATTGGTGGCCCATTCGCCGCCAAACTTAAGTCCATCTCCTGCGAGAGTTCCTGTCTCCTTTTCCATTATCTTGTCGGCTAAACCCTTGCCGAGAACTTCGTCTAGTTTTTTGCCTTTCCATGAACGATCTGATGTAAAAGTAATTATTCCATTTTTATCTGCTTCAATAACAATGTCTTTGCCACGTTTTGCCTTAATCTCAATATGTCTTGGTGATGTTTCGGTTAGTTTTTTCCACATCACATTATCAACATGGGTAGATAGATTATATCTCGCACTCGTTTGCTCTCCATTTATCCAAGAGAAATATTTAGCGTCGTTGTCCACTGCTTCTTTTAAGGCTCGCTTTATTGATAGCTCTTGCCAGTTTTTGAGGTTGGAGTTGTTGGGGACACCCTTGGTGGGAATATGTGGCCCAGTAGAGTGATTTCTGACCATCTCGCCTCTAATGGGAGAACCGTCTGGTTTAACAGCAATAACATCAACGCTCCAATTATTTTTAGGATAAGGGGCTTTGGGATCTCCTGGGTAGTAAGCAATAACTTTGTCCTGTCCTCCGTATGATTCTACTATATTTCCGGGTTTAAAATATTCTTCTCTCGTTAAGGGTTTTTCTGGTAAGAAACCAACCCTTCTCCCCTCCCTCGCCCAATCGCTTTGGAGCTCCTCTAAAAACTGAACCTTTTCACTATTGTAAGTTCTAGTGTTGGTTCTGATGTGAGATATAACGTTTGGTTCGTCCCAGTGAGTGGACTGGAAGCCCTTTTCGTTCCCGACCCTTTTATCAGTTATTGCGGTCGTTAATTTTCCCCTATCTTCAGGAGAAATCTTTTTCATTAATTCGGATCGATCAGAGACTCCATATTTTTTATATAAACTATTTTCAATCTCCGTGGCCTTATCTGGTGCTTGTATTAAAATCTCTTTATAATCTTTTCCGTTGGGTAGTGTGTATTGGGAATATTTAGTTTCTAGTGTGGAAAAATAATCATCACCGACGGTTTCAATATAATTATTATACTTCCACATTGAACTTTCAGCATCATTTAATTTTTGAATAAATTCAGACGGCACATCTTTCGCAACACCATTAGCATCTTTATACATCCATCTTATCGGCTGGCCAGATTGATATGGGTTTGATCCTAGTTTTTCTCTTATAAAATTTTTAACTTCTTCCGCTTCGTTATATTTATTTTCCAGAAGTTCTAGCTTGGCATCATGACTTTTACTGTTGCCCAAAACGGTTTCTTTGGTAGTTTTTAACTCTGGCGCAAATTCCTTTCCTTCACCAACAATAGATTGCCCCTTGATGTTTTGATATTGATTTTTATTAACTACATAGGTTTCTCCGTCTTGCAATAAGTATTTTCCATCCTTCAATTCGTAGGACGCAAGAGCTTCACCTTTTTCTATGATTATTTTGTTTCCCTGTATGTCTTTAGCCTGTATTGTGTTTTTTGCGTTTAGAGGGGCAATTTCTTTAACTACATCTTTTTCGCTTAGGTTTTTGTATTTTGGTGTTAGTCCATTTTGAGAAGTAAAGTTATCAGTCTTAGCTGCTACATCATCAACAATATTATTCTCCCCATTAAAATCCTTTATCTTTTTATTTAAATTAGAGAGCTCTATTTGTTCATCGGGCATAAAAGTCTGGCTGTTTCGTTGAACTCTACTTTCTAAATCAATTTTCCTTTTTTTAATAGCCTCAACCTCAACTACGCTTTCAAGATATTTTTCTATCTCAAGGTTCTTGTCTTTTATATTCTTATCTTTGGTGACAATATCTACTTTATTAGCTATCCTTGTTATTATATCTTCTGAGACTTTCTGCCCTGTTTTCTTTTCTATGTTCTTAACTGCATTACGCAAGATGGCTTTTTTTGCTCCACCACCTAAGCTAAGAGAAGCGTCAGCCCAAAGAGAGCCGATAGCTAAACCCGCCGCCATCATTGCTGGAAATTTATCATCTTGGTCAAAGCCTGAGTTCGCTTTTATGCTTTGTTCGTACTCATTCATTCTGGTGGAAAAAGATTTTAACTTTTCCTCTCCATATAAAGCTTTCTCCGCCCAACTGTCTTTGTCTGGAGTAAACTCTTTTTGGTTAAACAAATCCATACCAACGGAAGTAATTCCCCTGAGTGCATATCTCGGAATATCAAGAAGTGTATTACCCATTTCTTTGGCAAATTGGATAGACGTTTCTTTCTTTAAACTATCTGGATTTTTCTCGGTAAAGGCTTTTTTATATTCACTGCCAAGACCGACTGCAACGTTTTTCGCTGTGTCGGCTACATATTTTCCGAGTGGCTTAATTTTTTCCCAAAATGATTGTTCTGCCATATTTATTGATTATTTAAAATTGGTTGATAAAACTCTTGGTTTTCTTTTCTTCTTCATCATTATTCAATATAATTTTTTAGATAATCCGAGGGGTCAAAATATTTTTTAGCAGCCCCGGCAATCTTACTAGATAAATCTGATGTTGAATATATTCTATAGTCGATGTGGGGGCCGGGTTTGTTCGGGGATGAACTGCTATATGTGCTACCAGAAAAACCACTCTCTCCAATAACGTCTCCTTTATTTACGTTGGTGTTTAGCGGTACGTAGGTGTTTGACAAATGACTAAATCTGTGGTAGTTCCCCTTGCTATCCCGGATGACAACGTAATTTCCGTAAGATGGTTTATTCCCCGTCCACCCCATCCCAGTTCTTTCATCTACAATGGTGCCACTTATCGGAGATGGTATTTTTGTGCCCGTCGGAGTTCCTATGTCCACGCCGGGGTGGTATCCTTCGATGTTCGTACTGCCGCCATAAGTCGTAGTTATCGGCCCCAATTTTTCGAGACCGCCAAGATTTATATCTCCACTTTGCCCTTGTCCACTCGCCTTAACCGCCCCAGCCACTCCCGCAAATCTACTAGGGCTAACGTTGCCACCACTCCTCTTATTTAGATTTTCCCCCATCTTGAAAGAAGCATCGGACAATGCCTTAAAGGTTGAGTTCATCGGATATTGTACCGCCATATTTTAACTTTAACTAGTAGTGGTATTCCATCCCGGTTGTTTCTTCCAATATTCTAAATCAACGGATGGGATATCCATGTAGTTATCTTTATTCTTATTGTAATAAATTCTCATGATGTTACTAAGACTGCTGGTGTTACCAGAGTTGGAACTATTTGTACTGCCGGTTTCTATGGTACTGCCTATTGGTTGGTTCATAGCTTCTTTTACTTCTGCATATTTTCTGGTGGTACTCTCTATTTCTGGTTTAATTTCATCATCATATCTTTCTTTAGCTAACTCTTCTTGGTAATCTTTCTTCCCCTGAGGCACACTTCCGAAACTAGTCCCCTCACTTACCATGAATTTGTTCTTAGCTAAATTCTCGTAGAGTTCGCTTTTATAATTTCCGTTCTCATCAAACATGGTATTGTAGTAAAGCTCAGCATAGTCAGCATCCTCATTCGGATATTTTGCCTTAAAATCGGCTATCCATTGTTCTTTACTGACAGCTTCTGCTGGTTTAAGCCCAAACTTTACTTTATCGGCATCTGACAGGGCGGCTATTTCTTCAGATGTGGCATATTTCATGTAGTATTCTTTTTTAGACTCATCTTCCTTATCAAGTTTTTCAGTCCTCAATTGTTCATCTCCACGCCTTACTCTTTGTAAGTATTTATCCGTGGCCTCTTTTTCCATGCCCGTGCCAGATAATCCTTGGCCACTGATGGTGGATTGAAGATTATTGATATTATCCCATGCCGTCAAAGCATTGTTCCCCAGTTGGATGTTATAGCTTTTTCCAAGTTTATCTCTGAAATCATTATAATTCTGTTCAGCTAAAGCCTGTTCTCTTTCCGTCCCCGCTTCCATGTATTGCACAATAATATCGTGATAAGCTGACTGTATTTCGTTGATTTTGGCTTTCCCTTCTTCTGAGTCCCATTCTATGGTAGGGGTAAAGGCATCATAAAATTCAGTCGATAAACTGCTCCACTTAGCGTCAAGGCCAGAAGTATCGAGACCGCCAATGGTATCGGGGGGATTAAAGGCAGAATTGTTTCTGATGGTTACACCATTTCCTGTAGAAAAAAACTGGTCAGCTTGAACACCTGGGTCAATAATGGTTGTATTGGTATATTCACTTTTACCCTGAGCGACAAGATCTCTTCTTTTTAAATCCCTGTATATATCAGCTTGTGTATAACCGCCATAAGTAAGTGCGCTTGTATAAAGAGCTAATGCACTGGGGTCTTTTATAATTTCGTCTATGGTAGAAGAAGATATTCCGCTATCGGGATTTGACTTTATCCATTTAAGAAAACCGGCTACATTTTCCCTGAATATCTGTTCTTGGTGAGTTGCATCAAGATCTTTGCCGTACCTAAGCGAAAGAGAGTCTGTGCCCGTATCCGTTGGGGGCATTTTTCTTTCAGTCGGATTAGCCGTATAACCATACTGGGCATCCTGAAGCACATAACCAAAAAGTGGATATCCCTCTTTTATCCATGACGTTGGCACCGATACTACTTTTCCACTTTTTAAAAGCTCTCCAAGGGAATTATAATCATCAAAATTATTGATTAGGGCTTGTTCATTTAATATTGGAAATATGTTACTGGTTTCTGGGTCTACATGATAAATGGTGCCAGTGGTTAGCTCTCCATTTCCATCTGGATCGGTTTGAAAAGTAATAAAAGCACCCTTGCCCGAGTCTTCAAAAAAGGCTTTGTCGTAGGCGTCTGGGTTACTTACGGTTTTTATTCTTTGATCGGTTGGTGCGGCCGCCTGTTCTCCTGCCGTGGTCGATGGTTGTTGTCCCGTATTTCCCGCTCTGTTTTTTAAATTTGCCTCTAAATTTCCAGTACTATTTGTCTTGCTAGAGTCTGCCCAATATTTATAATCATCTGCGGTTGGGGTAAAACCATATTGAGAAAACGCTTGGTCAACTCTTTGTTTATCCTGATAAGAAATATTATTGACATTTAAAAATCTTTGGCTTAAATTTGTCTCTAAATTTCCAGTACTATTCGTTTTATTAGGGTTTGACCAATAACTATAGTCAGATGATGTTGGCGTGAAGCCATACTGTGAAAACATGGTGTCTATTCTCTGTTTGTCTTTCTGTGTATAATTTCCACCACTAATTATTGCCGAACCGTCGTATGTATGGCTAGACGCAGACTCGTAATCAGTTTTAAGTTGAGACTCTAGCCCAGACAACGGCTGTGTTTTCCAATACGTCAATTCTTCGGCATTAGCTATTCTACCGAAGTATTTTTGATAAAGTTCATTTATCTGGGTTTGGGAATTATTTGTCGCTGGCGGAGTTGGTGCGGGAGCTGGGGTTGAAGAAGAAGAAGACCCCGAAGAAGATGGCGTAGACGGCCCGCTACCGACTTTCCACTGAGAGCTCATTTGTGACACCTGATTCTCGGGTATTGTTAAAACCATGCCCGTTTGCGTATTATATACTTGAACGTTTGCCATATATATTTATTAAAGTTTATCTATATTATTAATAATAGTTTGTAGAATGGCCACCAGCTCTATCTTGCCAGCAATTTCGGCTTTGACTATGTGGACTTTATTTCCGTCTGTTTCGATCAGGATTTGACGTAATTTTGGTAGATTTTCCTTTTTTCTATTTTCTTCAACCTCTTTCATAATTTCTTCGTCTGTTTTGATTTTTTCTTCTGACATATTATTTGTTTAAATTATATAATAAAATTGATAAACACTTTAAATCTTTTTCCGGTTTACAGCTACATTCATTAGTCGCAACGGAAAACATAAAAAACATTATTACTATTAAAATTATTGCAAATATTGTTTTATTTTTCATATATGTTTAGTTATCAAGTTGAACCCACGAACCACCCAGCCGACCATAAAAATGTGTTCCACTATAATAAATTGAGCCATTATCTGTTAGTGGGGATGCCGTGCTTTCAAGTCTTAACGTATTAACAGATGTTAAATATGTTGCAGAACACTCAACTGTGGATACCTTGCTACTGGCACCATTCATTTGTAGCTGACCACTTCCACTAGAATCTGAAAAAGTAACAACATTAGTTGTTCCCTCTCTAATAACAACAGCATAACCGCTTCCAGCATCTAAAAATAAATATCCTCCACTATAATTTTTTAAGTACATATCAGTATCCGTTGCATACAACTCCCCCCTCTGTGTCCCGGATGAATTATAAAATTTCAATTTATCAGCAACTAATTCAATTCTAAGATTACTTGTATCATAGACCCTGATATAATTAGAAGAACTTAAAACTACTCTTTGCCCAGATGTTGCTGTTTGTACGGTTCTTCCGGTTAATGTCCCAGTTGAAATATTATCTGCATTAATGTTTGTCACATTACAAACGCTTGCATTTAGTGTTCCGGTTGTTATACTATTGCCAGTTAGTGCTGTAATATATCCGCTATTATTAACATAGTTAGTGCCTGTGCTGCCACCAGATATGTTTGTTCCAAATGTAGCACCAACCGTAGCATTTGATGCTGGTGCATTGGTTGTCCCGGCAACTGTAGCCCACTGGATTGTTCCAGAGTTGATTGTAACGCTTCCGAATGTTCCGGTTGCACCAGTTATATCTCCAGCGAATGTTGCACTACCATTTGTTAATATGCTAAATTTTGTAGCCCCAGCCAATGCACCGATTATTCCGTTCTTATTGATTACAATACCAGTCCCACCAGTAATAGCACCAGTAGATGTATTCCATGTTATATCTCCGGTCTTTAAAGCACCGGCATAATCTGTTGATCCAAATGTAAAATCACTTAAAATGGTTTTAGTGGATGTATCAAATTGTTCATTTATAACATTTGTCATTAAATTTCCAGATGAGTTTATAGCCGAAGCTATTGTTGATGTTTCTCGACTGGATATTGTGCCGACAAAATCAAATGTCCCAGTAGATATGGTATATTTTAATTTACTTGTATCACTGGCCGCCCCTATATACACACCATCAGAAGATAGAAAATAACCAGAATTAGTACTGTCGGTGAAACTCGTCTTGCCATACCTCAACTGTCCGCCCGTAAGGGTAAGATTGGCGGCCTCGATATCTCCCGTTCTGCCGTCTATCATAAAGCCAGAAACACCTGGTTTATATCCCCTTGACTTTATCCATGTTTCGAGCCAGACATCAGTTAAACTATTCCCCGTTATAGAGTTTTGTGTAGTTGATATATCAGTATTAACATCCGATTCAGACCCAGCCGAAGCAAGTCCGCCAGACACAGCGACAGAACCATCTTCGTTGACGGTATCTTCACTGGCAGTCCTGACCATGTTATTGTCGTAGGGCTGTTCTATGTTGCTGTAGTTTAATCCTGCTGAATTCATATATTTATTTTCCAAATGATATTGTGTCTTGATTTTCCTCTTCCGCTGTTAATCTATATCTAAGGGCAATACGGGATATTTTACAAAGCTTTTTAGTGCCATCCCTTAATGATATTTCGATTTGACGGCACCTTACTGGCTCGGAGGTATTTTCGTTTTTAGAGGTTATCTTCAATATGGAACAGCCCTTTTCGGCATCACCCTTTATTTCGTAAAACGCACCTCCATCCAATGAAACAAAACCCTTAATCCCCGATCCTCTAAGCGATTCCACAATAATGTCCTGCGGATAAACGAAGCTCTCAAAGTTCTTATTAAGGGTTATTCTGCCACTGTCTATCCTAAAGAATATCTCCTTATCGCTTGTCACTAAATCATCTAGTTGCCCAGTCAAAAACTCCATTATATGCAGACCGCTTTCCGTAGAGGCAAATTCAAGTCTGTCTGCATCCGAAGAGGATTGATAGGTACAAAACTGAGCAGCCTTAATTCCTGTGTGCACAAACCAATTGTCCGTCTTTAAGTCTTTCTCTAATATTACATCAGATAAAGTCTTTTTAATACTGCCATCGGGGTGATATAACGTAGTGCTACTAAGTGAACAGAATATACTAGTTCCCTTACTGCCCATAGCGGCCGCCTCTTTTACGGTTTTGCTGGCACCAGATATATACGGCTCAACTTTGTTTGATATTAATTTCGGTAATTCAGCACCACCCGTTTCATATATTCCGTTATAACCAAGAAAGAAAAGCTTTCCAAGGGTCTTAACGAAACCACGGTCAGAACAACACCCAATGCCGACATCTACTGGTTGTATCGCACTATCATTCCAATAGGCGATATTGTTATTATTGGCTATTGCCATTACTCCGCCAATATTAGTAAACATTTTTATTCTTTCGCTGGTACTTCCTGGCATTTTCATGGTGTCGTATTGTTTGACATCTATTCCCGATTCTGGATTTATTGCCCATCTGAATACCCTTGAACCTGTATAGGTTCCGCCTACCCACAATTCGTCAGAGCTGTTTATGGCATTAGCCGTAGTAAGAACCGTTATGGTGCTTTCTGTTTTTCCCGTGACAATAATGGTTTCTATCTTCGTCCCACCCCTATAAACATCAAGAACGTCATCCGTATAAATATATTTAGTATCAGTGAGGCTTATCGTTACCACTCCAGCCCCATGATCTCCATCAACTAGGGCTACTATTCCAAGGGGGGTAGAGGATTTGACTATGCCCGTTTTATATCTGGTTGTGGCCGTATAATCACCGAGATAAAGCCTGTCTTTGTAGTAATTTATCTTATTCGCTTTAGGGGAATTAGTGAGGTGTCCGTTTATTCTGATAACACCAGTACCGATGGTCTTATTGCTTTCAGCTGAACCGCTGGCATTGGTAACTTCGAAGTAGTTAGTATTAACGGCGGTGATGATAAATGTTCCCTGATTGACGGCCGCAAAATTAGAGGCGGTAATATGGATAACGTCGCCAACGTTGACATAAGTGGTTACAAGAGGATCCGTACCAGTTCCGTCATAGGTATAGCGATAGGTTGAGCCAGTAGTATTAGTTATGTCGAATTGTGTGGTGGAGCTTCCCAAATCGGCAGATGTATACATTTTTAACCCATCTGGGCCGATATAACGATTATTGTCACTGCCGTTCACTAAAAAGCAATTATCTTCGGCTATGGTGCTGTCAAAGGTGGAGGCCGTAAGAGATGTGCCCGCACCAGAGATTATTGTCCACGCCGCCGAACTATTGAGATAATATATTGAAGTTACGGCTGAAACCGTAGATATTCGATAAAAGCCCGTATTGGTGGCGGTGCTGTTGCTAAAAAAGAATATGTGTTTGTTGGCGGTAGATGTGATTGAGTTGCCAAGCCGTCTAGTTCCACCTCGTTTTTCTACAGAAAAGATGGTGACACATCTGGCGTTTTCCGCATACGACAAATCACCCTTTTTCAACATTGATTGTTCGCAAATTGAATTTACGCCGTTGAAGTAGGGAAAAATCTCTAATCTTACTAATCCATCTGTATTTTTATTTGCCATAAAATTGTTACTATATATTTATTGAATCGTCTGGTTCCCACTTATCGCTACCACTTTCTATTTTTAACATTGACTCTTCTTTCATTCTTTTCATGTCATCAAAAAATAATGCCCTGGCGTCGCTACCGTTACCCCTACCCAGCTTTGGAGATGCTTTGTATATCATATAATTTACCAGCAAATAAATGGAATCATCTGGAATATAGATAAAGTCATAATATGAAGTTATTCTCGGGGACTTACTTTCGTACCAAACTGTATAGGTTTTACTGGCACTGGTTGGGGTTGGCGATATTCCAAGATAATTTATTCCGTCCTCTCTTCTTGTGTAATATCTTTCCGTGGAGCCCGACAAATCATCATTTTCCTCTAATTCCTTTATTTCTATCGGTCTAAGATTGCAATCGTCCGTTTCGTTATAGACTCTTACAATTTTAAAGAAATCTGAGTTAAGGCTAGTTTCTCTTGCAGACGGAGTAATGCTTTGCGTTTTTACCTCATCTGTTCTCGTGACGAGATTAAACTGTCTCCTCACTATGCTGTAAGCTTCGGTCAGCCACCCGAATAAATCTGTATTAGAAATAAGTTTCTTTTCTTTATTATTGATTTGGCTGAGGAACATATCTATGACATATTTTGCGTTTGTCTCCGAAAATCCTGCATACGGTATGGCATTCCCGATTGATCCAGCGGTACTAGTGGTGGAATTATATGGCATTATCCAGGCAAAACCGGTAGAATTACTTGTATCTGAATATTTTGAAAAAACGTCATCAGCCTGAACGTTTTCCGCAGAAAGTAATGTGCTATTAACTATAGACCCGATATTCACTACCGATGCACAGTGATAGAATTTCCACTGGTTAAACGGTATGATGGTTAATTTGGTGCTTTCCGCATGTCCGAATTTAGTGGTGGCCGTAAAAGTAATTGTATGCGTAGACGCCGTTACGCTCTGTATCTGCATTATTTCGCTTGTTTCTGACCCAAACTCAGATAATATAACGAAGTCATCGGCCACATATCCGAGAGAATTTTCCACAACAACACTTGATTGTCCCGAAGTATAGTTAGTGGTAAGATAGGAGTATTTCTGTCCTTGAGTTAGTGATCTATTGTCTGCTTTTAATATTTTGCCCATATATTATTTAAAAAATTAATAATTATTCTCCGATAGTATAGACATCTTCAATTTCTCCGATAGTATAAACATCTTCGATTTCTCCGAGTGGCTTCCAATCCATGAATATAGTGCTTATAGTCGATGTAGAGCTAGAAGTACTAGAGCTGGTGCTTGATGATGTTGAAGAACTAGTGGAACTAGATGTGCTGGAACTGGTAGAGCTTGAAGTAGAAGAACTTGTAGAAGAGCTGGTACTGGATGATGTTGAAGAGCTAGTAGAGCTGGAAGTGGAGGAACTGGTGCTTGAACTTGTGGATGAACTGGTAGAGCTAGACGTTGAACTTGACGTAGAAGAGCTGGTTGAGCTAGACGTGGAAGATGATGTAGAGGAGCTAGTGGAACTGGACGTGCTGGATGTAGAGCTAGACGTTGAACTTGATGTTGAGGAGCTGGTACTTGAACTAGTGGAACTGGAAGTAGATGAGCTGGTAGAACTAGAGGTAGAAGAACTCGTTGAGCTCGTAGAACTAGAAGTAGACGAACTAGTAGAGCTTGAAGTTGACGAACTCGTAGATGATGACGTAGATGAGCTCGTAGAACTAGTGGAACTAGACGTAGACGAACTGGTTGAGCTTGACGTGCTAGACGTGGAAGATGATGTAGAGGAAGATGTAGAACTGAATGTTGCGCTTGTACTGGAGCTAGTAGAACTTGAGGTGGATGAGCTGGTAGAGCTGGACGTAGAAGAACTAGTACTAGATGAAGTGCTGGAGCTGGTAGAGCTGGACGTACTGGACGTAGAAGAACTAGTGCTGGATGAAGTGCTAGAGCTTGTTGAGCTGGAAGTAGAGGAACTGGTGCTGGATGAAGTGCTGGATGAAGTACTGGAGCTCGTTGAGCTGGAAGTAGAGGAACTGGTGCTGGATGAAGTACTGGAGCTCGTTGAGCTGGAAGTAGAGGAACTGGTGCTGGAAGACGTACTGGAACTAGTAGAGCTTGACGTACTCGAAGTGGAGGAACTGGTGCTGGAACTAGTAGAAGAGGATGTGGAAGAACTGGTGCTGGAGCTAGTAGAAGAAGATGTGGAAGAACTGGTACTAGATGATGTTGATGACGAAGTGGTAACACCGCTCAAAGAACCATATACCGCAAAGCATCTATCTGTTACCGATGTAACCCAAGAACCGTTGTTTAAAAAACCATTACCATCATGGGAAGAAGATGTGCCGTCAACTAATAATTGGATATAGTTTGACGCATCGCCACCAGAATATTCTAAAGATAAACAATAATATGTTCCAGCTGTTAATTCTACTATACTTGAAAATTCAAATAAATAATATGCAAAATTAACAGACCAAATTTGAGATACATCAAAATTATCGGAAGTTGCTATGGCTGCCCCGGTCGGCACACCGGATGTTCCATATGTTCCTGTGTGTACATAAAGTTTAATTACAGCGTTACCTGTTGGAGTATTATTGCTACTTAACCGCAACATTACCTTAGATACGTCAAGCGTATAGTTTGATGTAAATGTTTGACCTCTCGCAACATATGTTCCATCGCCAATGCTAACAAGATTGTCTCCATTAGAAAAAGCATATTCATCGAGCAGGATGTCATCTAACGAATCTACTAGAACGGCAAAAGTGGTATCGTATGTTGATGCAGACCACACCGTGCCATTAAAATTGCTGCCGTTTCCAGAATGAGTCGGTGTTGCGGTGTCAATTTTAACTGCGACATAATTTGAAGAATTACCACCCGCATATTCTACTGAAACACAATAATATTGACCACCGGTAAGGTTAATTCTATTTGCACCAGAGAAGGTAAATATTATTTCTTTACTTAAAGACGATGTTAATAGTGTGGACACATCAAAGTTATCAGATGTTGCCAGTGCAGAACCAGTTGGTTTGGCATCTGTCCCATGAGTACCAGTTATTGCATATACTTTTGCAACTGCGTTACCGGTTGGAGAACCACTTTTATATAAATAGAAAACACAACTGTCAAGTGTTCCGCTAATAGCGGCAAATGATTGTGCCTTACCAACAATTGTGTAACCAGAATACATTGTAGCGGCACTATTTCCATTGCTTTGCGGATAATAATCCGTTAGAATTATACCCTCGGACACAAATAAGCTGGTAGAGCTGGAAGTAGATGAACTAGTGGAAGAGGATGTAGAAGAGCTAGTTGATGAAGAGGTAGAACTAGAAGTAGAGGAGCTGGTGCTGGAACTAGTAGAAGAAGATGTGGAAGAACTGGTACTGGATGAGGTAGAGGTAGTACCACCCTCAGTATATGTAATAGAAAGATAGGGGTCGGAAGATGTGCCAGTTTGTTCGGATGTGTAAAATCCAAAATAATTTCTCGTTCCAGTGCTTGATGGGTCTGAAACATTTATATCTTTACCAGATCTCAAGCCAAGTTTTGTCCAACTATCAGTATCAACATCTGTTGTTGATAAAATAAATTCAGCATAAGCCTCAACTGTCATTGCAGATGCTGCCTTAGTTGCCAAAACTGATTCGCCAACCAAATCATAATCGCTGGTAGTCAGCTCGCTTGTCGACGGTTGTGATGTTGTTACAACATTTATACTATCACTATATCCATTAACAATTGCGTTTGGTTTAATAAACAAACTGACGGCAGTAACATTGCTCGGATATATATCGCTCGTATTGAATGGAATAAATATTCTTGACAATCTATAATAATACGGAGAGGAAAGTTTTTCTGAAAAAACGAATGCGTCAGTTCCTGTATACGCAGCCCCATATCCAGTCGTCTGGTCATGAACCTCTTGCCACGTTAAAACAGAGTTTCTTTCCATTATCACATGACCGTCCCCTGCCCCAGAGTAATAACTGGTAGTCGTATCAGTAAATACCCTTCCAACCGCGGATTTCAAAAAATCAAGTGGTATAGTTTTTTCCAGATAGATTTTTCCGTCTTCTGCGAATATTCTTGCTTGAACGGTTATTGCGTTCCCATCGCTATCCCACGCCCTAAAAGACCGCAGGTAAGTAAACCATTCTTTGCCGTCAAGTTGAGTATCGCCAATAAGAATTTGCTTATCTGTGTCAAATACTTTTTCCTTTGTGGTGTCTAATTTATAAGCAGTTAATTTTCCGGATTTAGCCTTAACTTCAGTTTTGCTTTCCGCTTCTATTTTTTCTACGCCCTCTTTACTGTGGGCTCTAAATATTTTTTTGTTTGGCAAAATTATTTCCCACCGGAATTTTACGTCTTCGGTTTGGTCGTTAGGATTGTTAACTGTTGCGACCTTAACCAGCGATGAACGAGTATGATAAAGCAAATAGTCTTTATCTTTTCCGAAAGCGTCTTTATAGAGAACGGCTTTGTTGTTTGGGTTATCATCAAAATCGGGGTTAGTTTCGTCTTTTTCTATAAGTTCGCCAATCACTCTATCGCAAACCGCTTTATACTTAATCGTCTGGTCTTTATCGTGGAACAAATCCCTGAACTCTACCCAGCCATCAGAATATTCAGGGAAGAACGGATGAAAAGAATGATAGTTGAAATACCAGCCACGCTTTATTTCGTCAAATTTCAAAGTCCAATCTATCTCACGAAAACGGCCACTATCGAGTTTATCGAAATAATGGATGTGGCCAGCGTGAGCCCGCAATTCTAAAGACCCGTTATCATTGAGAAACGTTTTTGATGTATAATTTCTTGAATATTGAAGTTCTTTTGACACAAATTTAACTAATAAAAAAGGATATAATCCACCATTAAGATTATATCCTTCATAATATTCCTAATTATATTCTAACATATAGGAACATTTGCTAAATTGTTTATATCTTATACTACAAAATATTATTGTTTATTTGTCAAGTTTTGTCAAGTTGATTAGGATTTCCTTATAATACCCATGCCTGGTATTACGCCATTAGCCGCCCGACCCCAATTCAAGTTAAATTTTTCATCTGTTATTTTATCCCATACACCCGCCACGTCCTCATTTTTATTTGATGTATCGTGCATTAATATGATGCCACAACTTTTTACCATGGGAAAATAATTGTCTATGTCCAGTTGACAGACCGGAAGTTTGTGTCCGCCATCTATCATCGCCATATCATATTCTCCCCCGATAGCCCTTACCTCATTTACTATTTTAGGGTCAGTTGAATCTCCAGTTAAAAAGTGGCAATATGGTTTCAAATCATCATATTCTCCGTCAAGAATATTTGTGCGATTGCCGATATCTACTGTGACTAATGTGCCATAATTATTCTCTTTCATAGCCAAAAGAATGGCTTTCGTGGATTGTCCCTTTTGTGTTCCTATTTCTAACATGAATTTTGGCCTTAATTCTAGCACAAATTCATATAGCATGAATACATAAGACTGCATGGCTCTTTTTCTGGCCTTTACGTTTAATAATCTTGGATCCATCATACTTTTAAATTATGTTTTTTAAGATATTCCCCAATGGTAAGATTGGGTTTTTTATTAAATATGTTGGTTATTTCTTCTGGTGATAACTCCGTTGCTTTTTTGTCTGTTTTCCACAACGGTATTTTTAGATATTCTTCTTTATCTCGCCCTCGCCAATGTTTCGCCCTCCACGCTCTTTTGTATTCCGTTAGCATGTAGGCGTGGGTATAGGCATAAAGACATCTTTGTTTCTGAGGCTTTGTTATTCCCCATATATTCGCTAAACCCCTATATGGCAATACATGATAATCCAACGACGGCTTTATTATTCTAAGGTGGCAATTCATTCTGTTTTTAGTAATGTGATATAAATCATTAAACACCTCGATTGATTGTAATAATAATCCTCTTTTTTCGTCATTGTTGGAAAAATCAATTAATGTCTGTTTCGTTGAATCGTTTAGTGCCTCGTCCGAATCCATCCATATAAGTATATCAATCTTTTCTCCACCCATCATCTTATCCTTTACATAATCAAGCATCTTCTCCCTTATCTGCCCCTGAAGCGTATTAAAGCGTCTATACATGCCCTGTTCTTCGTTTTCTATTAGTTCTTGGTTCCTAGTTCCGACTGTATTGGGAACTCCACTTTCAAACGTTTCTATATTACCATATTGTTCTTTGTATTTATTTACGATATTTCTGGTATTTTCATCGGCGAAATCAAACATGATAATCATAGAATTTACCCAACGCATCATCTCTGGAATGGTATAGTGAAGAATGTCTCCACAACGGCTTACCATAAAACATCCTACTATATTTTTGTCTAAAAGAAAGTCTCTCATTTTCTTGAATTAAATTCCCACGTAGGTTTATCTAAAATTATTAAATTATCCTTTTCGCCATCAGCCATTCTTTTTATAAGGTCATAATCGAACCTGAACCTGCACTCCGCACGAGGCTCAAAATAGCCGTATTTGCTAAATAAACTGCGTTTATAGATAAATGACCCAAGGTCACAATTATCGGGCTCTATGGCTAGTTTTTTGACCCTTGTTCCCCCGCTGGTGGTGAACCGCATGGCAGTTCCGACCATCGTTGCCTCAGGATTATCTTTTATGGCTTTTACCATATTTTCGAGGTGGTCTGGATCGGTGCTATTATCATCATCGGCTATATAAATAAAGTAATTATTCCAGTCTTGTTTATGGCTTTGTCTAAAGTATGAAAAAGAAGAAATAATTCCCACGTTTCTGGAGAATCCGCCCGACCACCCACTCGTAAAGCCAAGATCGATCCAATGACGCTTTTTGCCATCACATAGAGCCTTTAGTTCGTCAGTATTGATGTGTGGAGAATTATCATTTACTAAGATGTGTTGCCAGTTTTTAAATGTCTGATTGTCAATATCGGAAACAACACGTTTGACCCCCTCCCATCTCCAGCACGCAGTAATTACAGAAATTATTGGATCCATATTATTTCTCTGCTACTAATAATGGTCTATTATTATTAGATGCCTTAATGTCATCATCACAGTGACCGCAAAAGAAGATGTTTCTGAATCCAGCTTCTTTAAGTTTCTCGGAAACCTCGTCTATATTTGTCCCATAATTTCCCTCGAAAAACAATGTTTTTCCAGTTAATTCTCCAAGAAGTCTATATAGGTAGTCTTCGTTATTAATATGCTTATTGACTGATAGACAAAAAACAGTATCAAACGGGCCACCGTCTTCTCCATAGAAGAAATCAATCGCCTCAATGGTACCAAAATCTCCATTTGAAAACCCATAATTAGTCAATCCCTCTACGGCCGCTATCCTATTAGCTACATCTACTTGTTCCTTACAATATTCAATCCCCAGATATTTCTTTGGCTTATATTTTTCCAGAGAAAACCCTATTGCACCGATATTACTGCCAATATCCAAAATGGTTTTTCCCGAGATTGTCTTGTTATCAATACCGAATTTCTTTAATCTTTTTTCGGTATCCCTTTGTGCATCATCTTTCGTAACACCAAATGCGAGCAAATCAAACGATCCGTAAGTTAATCCCTTATTTCTCTTATGATAGCCATTTTTGCTCTTAAAGTTACCAGAAACTGCAAATAATTTATCCATTATACGTCTATATATGCCATCTAATATATCATCATAATTCATGTCCAGACATTCCAATATGGCCATTGGTTCCTTTTTCGTTAAACACATGTTGTCGGCGTGGCAAGGAGATGGAAGGTGTCTGCCCGTAATATCATAAGATTCTAGAAACGGCATATCACCTATGGGATGAATATACTCAAAATCTATTATTTTTATTTGACCATCAACATAAAAGATATTTTTAGCATGTATATCTCTGTGGCTGAACCCCTCTATATACATATCAAGAATAGCATCAAATATGTCTAATGCCACCTTATATCTTTCATGTATATCAAGTTTTTCGACAATTTTATCTAGGCGACAGTCGGAGTTATATTTCGTAGTCGTGAACCACATCCCACTATTCTCTTTTTGACCAGACTTAATCCATGGAGTATACCACGGAAAATCTTTAAATAATTGATTAGCCAAATGACAATTATCAAAATATTCAGTTTTGAAAAAAGTCTTTTCTATTGTGTTGTCGCACTCAACTGTTTGTGAACGGCTATTTTTTTTTAATATTTTTGTGTTCATATTATTGTAAAAATTTATCTAAATATTCCACTATTTTTTCATCAGATAATTCTCCGTAAAATTCACTAGCCCTATCCATGGCACACCTCAGAGAAATCATCGGTTCGTTCTCGTATAATGTTCTTAATGATTCCTTTTTACTGGATAATTCTATTACTTTTTTTGCTCTATGTTCATCTCTTTTTTCCTGCTCATGAAAATCATAGGGAGAATTTACTTTTATCGGCTCATTGGTTTCTGGGTCTATTTCTGGATATGGCTTTTCCTCAGCTTCTTTTAACTTATTTTCGGCCAATGTAAAAGTTTCTGTGTCAACATCATAACCTTTTCTTGGACACCAGCCTATATGGTCTGCGTAAATATGGGTTGTCAGGCCATATCTTTTTTTAAGGAAAAATTTGAATTTATCGGCGGTGGAATTTGAGTCCCACTTGGAGAGGTGACCGAACACATCTTCTCCCAATTGACGTAAATCCGACCTACGCATAAGTCTGAATACGCTTGGTATCCCCTTATTCCAATAAAGCACGTCTTTGGAGTTGTCTATGTCCATTCTGGCGGTTCTTTGTATTCTCATTGCGAGAGCGCCTAAGCCGTCCTTTTCATTGTCTTCAAATATTTTTATCATTCTTTCTAACCAACAGGGGGACAATTTGGACGGGACGATATCGTCGTTCGTGCTGACCACAAAATTTTCCATCTGCCTTTTTTCTTGCCAGCTTTCCATGTATGAAAAAATATGATTTAATGCTTTGCTCTGACCCACGTTTTCCGACATTATCTGAAAATCGAATATTTTCCCGTTTGTTTTTGCGACTTTTAAATAATCCCTAGTGCCATCTGACGAATTATTATCAACTACGAATAAATAGAACGGATATAATGTTCTTGAATTTATTTCTTCTATTGTTGTTTTTAGGAAACCGAGGCGATTATATGTGGTCAAAAGAATTGGGACTGGTTGTAATCTTTGTAATGGAATGTCAGTTTTCATATATTATTTTATTTTATAAAAGCTTTAATAATGTGCGTGCATTTGCTTAATTCGTTTTTCCTTAAATAATCCAAATAACCATAATCTATACCACGAATAGTTGGCTCGTATGTGCCCGTTCTCGCTATTGATTTATCCTTATTTATAATCAAGTCATTTTCTACGCAATATTTATATATATCTGTTCCTGGTATTGGAAGAAAATAAAAGGGAGTGGGATGTTCAGGATCTATATCCACTATCATATCTACGGTTTTCTTTGCCTCTTCTTTCGTTTCTGTCGGCAACCCCATCATAAAAGATGCCAGCATTTTTATTCTATGTTTTTTGCAAATCCTTCCTGCCAATATGTTTTGTTCAACCGTTGTCCCCTTTTTAATAAAATTAAGCAATCTCTGTGATCCACTTTCAAAACCTATTTGCAACCATTTTAATCCGACATCGGCCAGACGTTTTATCATGTTCTCGTTACGGCAAATAATATCTGCACGACAACAGGCCGTCAATTGTATTCCATTGAAATGTTTCTCGTAAAGATCGCAAAATTCATATATCCATTCATTGTTAATCATAAACATATCATCCCACGTATTTACACTTTTAAAATGATATTTTTCGTATAATAACAATAACTCGTTTATAACGTTTTGCGGAGACCTCATTCGTATTGGTAGTCCGAATAAATCTCTTTCTGCTGGTTGGCAATAGGAACAGGAAAACGGACAACCCCTACTGGCGATTATTGAAACAACGGGACGTTTTTGATCTGGGACATACTTATTTAATGTTTCTCTTTTATAATCAAATAAATCTCTATCTGCCCATGGAATTTCATCTAAATTCGGCTTTTCCCCTCTAATATACCGTGGAAATTTTTCATTGCTCTTAATGCCTTTAATCAATTTAGGAAAAGAAATTTCCCCATCCCCCATTATTACATAATCAATCGTTTGTATATCTTTATAATTATCGGGAAATAGCGATGGGTTTAATCCTCCAACAACTACGCAACTGTCTGATATTATTTTTTTTATAATATACGATGCCCTTACCCCGTATTCAAAATCTATATTATTTATAGAAATACCCCAATATTTACAAGTCTTTAGTTTTTTTACTTTTTCTTCAAATTCGTTCCAACCATCAACTATTCTCATATCAATTAGGCCAACAGAAAATCCGTTTCTCTTTAAGGAAGATGAAATTAACGCTAATCCGTGGGGCATTCTGACCACCTCACCGTCACGACTATTTTTATTGCCCATTCCAGTTATACCTATGTGGGCGCACACTAGCGTTACCATATAATTATTTATTAATGTCAGACGGACGACCGTCTGGTTTGGCGGCCGCACCACCAGTTAATTCCCTGAATATATTTTCTGCATCTTTACAATCATTTGACCTTACTCTTCTGCCCGTGCGTTTCTCCCTCTCCTTCCATGAGGCGTGAAATTCATGATATATAAATACATCATGTCTGACAACGGTTCTATACCCGAATTGTTGTGCTTGCCACGAAAAATAATTGTCTTCACTCGAAAAATCAAACTTTTCATTAAATCCTCCGATATGCTTCCATACCACTTTCGGGAATAACATACAAAATCCACAAATATACTTAACATCAGAAATTTGATAAATATTGGTGGTTTTTATTCTCCCCTGTTCTCCCCCGACATTATTTGAAGTGGGGCCAACAATTCCTATGGTATCTTCTTTCTCAAAAACTTCTATCATTTTCTCTAACCAGTGTGCCTCGGCATAAGCATCTGAATTTATTAAACATATATATTCAGCGTTAGAATTTTTTATTAACATATTCCAAACAGAGGACAGAGAGTTATTAAGGGGATAATTATCATACACAGTTAAATGATATGGCGTTTTCCTATCATTAGTGTTTGCCAAAACAGCATTAATACATTTATGCTCTACCCTTGGGACATTATATTTTACGATTATTATGTCAGTTGTCATAATTAAATTGGCTTACATGTTTTGCTATCAATAGGGGGGTACGGCTTCTCAACCCAATCTTGAGTAACCCGAGAATGTATACCAGACCCCCACTTCCTCGGCTTCACGGTATATCCCCTATCTTGACAATATCCCCTGCTGTGATCGCACCAAATATTTTTCGCCCATCCACACTCCATGCCAAGTTTGCCCCTTATTTGTTGGACAAAGGCTAGATCATCCCACTGGCGTATGCCAAATGGATTTTCCCCCAATTTATCTATATCACTTTTTCTACTTATCCTGAAATAAGCAGACAACGCTTTTCTGGCCGGAACCAAGTCTTCATTACCCTTATTCCAGTCAATATTGGGTATGCGTTGTATGCGACACCCGATTCCACCGTATTCTGGATATTTTTCCATTAGGGCAATCAATTGTTGAATAACACATGGATCCAAATCTGGAACGGTAATATCGTCCTGCATAGTCAAAACGTAAGAACTTTCAACGTGTTTAAAACCAATATTATAAGACATCGTAATCGGTAATTTTCCTGGGCAAGTATCCAAAACATGAACACGCCCATTTTCCTTCTCCATTTTTAGATATTCGTATGTGCCATCTACCGACTCATTATCAACCACAATAAGCCTAAATGGTGTTTTTAGGCGTTTGTATAGCTCATCTATAGTTACAGATGTTCTCTCTACTCTATTGCACGTTATTAATACGACATCGGTAATTAATTCCATATTTATACTTTATTATTTTTGTAGTCATCAATTAATTCCATTATTACATCCATAAGCTGGTGGTAAATAGCTTCTGAGTTATAATTCCTCCAAACATATCTCATCTGCTTATCCGCTTTATTACTATGTATTTGACCGTGTATCTTTTTGGCTAATTTTAAATAATCTTCTGAACTTCTATTAGAATAATTAATATTTTGGTGACTAGTGAATGGCCAAAATAGTACGGAGTCTTTGGTGCAGAACTCTTTCAATAGCGGAAGATCATCATTCATTACAACCAAGTTTCCGCACAAACTTCCCTCAAGGACAAACTGCGGGGCAACCTCTGCTCGAGTAGCCACAACCAAGAGATTAGATAGTTTTAATAACTCAGATACCACATAATTAGGCACTTCGCTCTCAATATGATATTTATCATCTGCCAATAGGCTGGTTATAATAAAGTCGTTTTCATTTAATCCAAAATGTTCCGCTGTTTTCTGTATATTTTTAAGTTCTTCTACTCTCCTCCGGCCATTGGAATTAGCCAGTATCAACGCCACTTTATTTCCTAATTTCTTTAAAGCTCCGAAAGTTGCCAATATATCATCGAGCCCCTTAGCTGAAGTTCTGGTGCTACATACAGCCAGTGTTTGTATAATATCCTTTTCCCACAACCTATACTTATTAACAATCATTTTCGTAATATCATCGCATCTCCAAAAATTCATTGGATCTTTAATATTGTTCACAACCCTAATTTTGTCTGCCCCCACACCAATCCTTATCGCAAAATTTTTAGCATCGGCCTTGTTCATATAGATGTATCGACTATTGTGGGGCATTGAGAAATCTATCGGGGTTCCCACACCCGAACGAGCCCAATGTAGCCATGGAATATTAACCCCCGAATCTTTCATTGCCTCACGGTATGTTACACAATCGTCAATCATCATGTCAAAACTGATACAAATATCTATGTCCGTTGTTAGGTTTTCTCGCAAAACATCAATAAACTTATTTTTAGCATCTTCATTAACGACATTCTTTTCCCGCTTAAATTTTGTTACAACCCTTCTAATCTCAGAGCCAACCTCCTCTTCGGTTAATGGACTTCCCTCTTGAGTAAAAAAAATAGGGTGATGTCCACGTTCAGATAACATCTTAATGAGAGCCTTAACAGCAGATCCCGGGCTGTAAGATGAGGGTGTTCTGGAAAAATGCGTTATTATTGCTATCTTTAGCGGTTTATACTCCTTTTGTTTCGGCGGTTCAACAATCTCCGCTGTGCCAAACGGGATAACATTCATCGATCTAAGTGAGGCATCAATACTTGGTATAACATCTTCTAATGAGTATTCTTTCCTAAATAAATAATGTTCCAAGTCGTTTTCTGTTTTATCCTTGTCTTTAATAGAAACGCTAACAAGATAAGAGCCTTTTTCCTCTGCTTTGTTTATAATCTCTTTTAAGTTCATAATAAATATTTAATAATAATATACTTATATAATACCATTTTTTAACCTATTTGTCCCTGTGCATAACTAACAAAACCCCACGTTTTGCTTTTGTGGAGTTTTGTTATGTACAATATTTTTTTGTTTTTATTTTATTTGCGAAAAGCCGCGACAATCGCTTCTTTATTGGAGCCTGCTAAAAAGCCCAGAAGTGCAGTAATGATTGGCGTTAGAACGTCTACAGGTTTACCCAAGAATACTAATCCGATTAAACCAACGATAGATACCCCCAATAATACTAAAATTCCTAATTTTGTTTTGTCCATATATTTTTTTTATTTATTAAAACTTTTCTCCCCTCGGAAGTTTATCAAACAAATTGGTGCCGACAGTAACACCATTTCCATTGTTTGACTCTACATAAATGCTGGATGCCGACTCCCTATCTTTAGATACCTCTCTAAGTTTTCCATCAATTATTATTCCCTTTCGACCGACACCCGTCCCCTCTATAACAAATTTCTTTTCTTTCTCCCTTAATATTTTTATTACATCGGGATTATTCAAGTCCTCGCCCCCCGTTTCATTCGGAGCATCTAAAATAACCCACGGCGAGAACATAAAAGTTTTGTTGAAATAGTCTTCTCTCAACTTTTGCCACCTATCTGGATGTAAACCATCAGCAGATCGCTCTCCCCATGAATTAGGGGTTGCGATATATTTTCCCCTTTCATCAACTCCAAACTTACCAACATATATCGCGTGACCACCAGTTCTTGTAGATGGAGTTGGATCATTCGTTCTCCATGAACCATTGTTCCCCACATATAAACCAATAATACATCCACAACCATCACGTATCGCCATAGCAACAGAATCCATGCTTATATTATCAATGGTTCTGTATTCCTTGGCCTTTAGCATTCCAGCTGCCTTATCAATTTCTTTGTTTTTCCAAGAAATATCTCTAACAAAATCCTCCGTAGGGAGATTTCCGCCCATATACGAAGAAACTATTTTTTCTCTTATCCCCCCCCAACCAATGGTTAGCTTAATTACATCTCTAATATAAGCACCACCATCGGGAAGAAAAACTTGTGAATAATACCCCTTGGCTGAAACTTCATTATATTGGCCAGTTTCTTTTTTATCAAGGACACCAACATAATAAGAACCGCTCTGGCCAGTACACGAAAGCGTACCCCCCTGATTCTTAAATGGTATGGTAAACCCCAACTCTTTCTCAACATCATACCCCTTTTTCCACTCATCATCACTTAAAGTAGCCGCCCCCGCCACCTCTGAATATTTATAATCTCTTGCATCTATTGGATCGGGAACTGCCCCCATGCCAAGGCCATATTCCTTTTTCTTTTTAAAAATATTGAACATAATTTTTTTACTTACTGTCGTCTGACCGAGTAAGCAGTTTTTCTATTTTCACCAACAAATCATTTATTACCGCATCTTGCATTTCGTTTTTCTGATTAATATTGTCAACCTTTGCCTCTAAGTGAACTAAGTGATTTGTCTTAATCTCTGTAATATCTTTTTGCATTATTGCTACATCAAGTTTTACTATATAAAAACTTGCAAATATGCTACCAATAATAGCTATTACGGCTAACGTCCTACCCACTTCGCCGTATAAGATACCTTTTATTTTTTCTGAATTCATTTCTGTTTTCATATCCCCCTTGCGGGGAGGGGTGAATATTCACCTATGTAGTGTCACCCCTCCCCCCGTTGCGTTACCCCAATAAAGAGGTTGAGCTTGAAGTTGAGGAACTCGTGCTCGAAGACGTACTAGAACTCGTAGAACTTGAAGTTGAAGAACTAGTGCTCGAAGACGTGCTAGAACTCGTAGAACTGGACGTAGAAGAGCTAGTAGAGGAGCTCGTAGAACTTGAAGTTGAAGAACTAGTGCTCGAAGACGTGCTAGAACTCGTAGAACTGGACGTAGAAGAGCTAGTAGAGGAACTCGTAGAACTTGAAGTTGAAGAACTCGTACTAGACGTACTGGAGCTCGTAGAACTTGAAGTTGAAGAACTCGTACTAGACGTACTGGAGCTCGTAGAACTTGAAGTTGACGATGTAGTACTGGAACTCGTAGAACTTGAAGTTGAGGAACTTGTACTAGACGAAGTGGAAGAGCTGGTAGAACTAGTAGAAGAACTCGTAGAACTAGATGTCGAAGAACTTGTGCTGGACGAAGTAGACGAACTAGTAGAGCTTGAAGTTGTAGATGTAGAACTGAAACCGTGTTCAACGCCCTGATATATTTTTCTTGCACCAGTTACCCGAATATAGGTAAAGGACATATTGTCCGTCCGGTTATTGAAAAAATATAAAGGCATTAATACCTGTTTCGGGAACCTTGATTCGTGAAAAGATTTTCTTATACCGTTGATATAGAATCCAATACCATTGATATGCCATCTAATCTCAAAGATTGTTTCGGCATTTGTCCATGAGCTGTCCCACGTAATAGTGTTTTGCTCAACGGTGGCACTGTCCCTGCTATATGTTCTGGTATAAAAATTTGTTCCCTGAATATAGAAATAGGCGGCATTTCGATTTCCCTCACTGGCGGTATAAAAACCCCAGATACGGTCATCTCCAGCCGTTGGCGCAGTCGGGATAGTCATTTTGAGCTTATAGTCGCCCATCATGAGAATCGTAGTTGAATACATCTTCCCGTTACTTGTGCCGTTATTTCTTATTCTAATTTTCCCATCAACAGCCGCAGCATATCCTGTCTTCACCTTGAATACACCGTCATCGAACCCGTACAAGTTCACATCGTAGAACCAATGGTCTACGCTTGGATGAACCATGGATAACATTTTGGTTGTTAAAGAAAAGTATTTACCGGTGGGTCATAGAATAGAATTCACCTTAAAATAAATTTTCTATTGTATTAGTTCCCCCATCGCTATCTTGTTTTAATCTGGCTGATCTCCCTGGCTTACGAGCAACATTGTTATTTACTGAAGCATCAGAACCCGTTAAATCATCCACATTCTCGGCTGTGGGCAGTTCCTTTTTTAGGTCTGCCACATTCCGTTTAGAGATGATTGCTTCAAGTTCTTCTGTCGGCATTTCGTTAAGCATCTCAACCAACATTGATTTCATGGCCTTCTTTTGGGCGTCACCGAACTCAATGGTTTTTTTGGCATTAATGGTGCTTACGGGTGTGCCGAATTTCATTTCCGTAATTTCGTGTTGCGGTTCAGTGGACTTTCTCTCGCCAGTGAATGGATCATCGACACCCTCGCTGATGTCCACAAAAGTGTTTCCGAAAGATTGATGAGACTTCATCATGTCATATAATTCATCAACGCTTTTACCACTAAATGGTTTTCTTATTTCGGCTGTACCGTCCTTGAACTTTACATATATTCCCGGAACGGGCTGTATGCCAAAGGCTTTATTGCCTTCAAGACCTGGCTTTAAAACAACTGTTAAATTAGCGATTTTTGAGGAAAATTTATAAATTTTTTCCATAATAGTTTTTCATAATTATAAGTTATTATAACTGGGGGTGAGTTTCCCCACCCCCAGTTACTTTATCTATTCCCTAGTATAGGAAACAGCCATGAAGTTTGCGCCAGCGTCAGTAATAGACGTAGCATCACGTAACCTGACAATCAGGTCGTTACCGAAACCAGCATCCAGAGTCTTCTCACCAGAAGCAAAGCTGATGGTGGTCTGAGTAGCGTCAACAGAAGCCCGTTGGTGAACCAACGTTTCCGTCTTTTTTACAGCGTCCCACTCGTAAACCCTGAAACCACCAGCCTCAGCCGCGCTAACATCGAGATTATAAATAACCTCAGACAGTCTAACACGATGAGAACCTTTCGGTTTCTGGCTACCGGGATTGCGATCATAAGTACACCGATAAGTGTAGATATACTCGTTATCGCTGTCCTGCGCCACATTAGTATCAATCTCCAAATCGTAGAAGCCAGCAGACGTTACGGTTTTCGCACCAGTCACGAAATCAGAGTTAGTGGTTTCGTCTGTGCGGATAGCGTCAAGCAATAAAGCTTCCCAATAATTACTGGCATTGATAGCATCCACTAAGAGACCCATGTTAGTATAAGTGGCGAACGTGAAAGTTTCAGTTCCGCCATCGGAAGTTATCAACACGAGATTAGTAGCAGTGGTTACGGTTACGCTAGTAACGGTACCCGTGCCGGTATATTTGAGTCTAATCGCAACAGGCCCATTATCCACAACAACTGCGGACATGTTCTGAGCGAGTCCCTGTCTCACTTTTATAGCATCTAAAGATCCCATAATTTTTTTTATTTTATTTGTTTAAACCCCTCAATTACCCGTGAGGTTTTCGGGCCGGATATCTAGGTATCCGGGTGGGGGGCATTATTTATTCTCCCGCCCCCCACGTTAGGATGTATATCAATGAATCTAACCCTAAAGACTAGGCAGTTACATTCTTGATCAGAGCGCACTTGGACGAAAGATTCCGTTCAAGACCGCACTCCGTGAAATACTCGTCAGCTTCGTAATCAGCGTCGTTAGCCTGAATGTTCAGCTTGAGGGTAGTGTCCCGACCATCCATATAGCGATAGCGGTAGCAAGACATATCAAGCAAGAACCCATAACCACCATAAGCCTCAACCAAGAACGGGTTATGCACGATGTAGATTGTCCCCTGCGGATGAATCCATTTGTTGATAGCAACACCATAAGTGGAATCGCCGACAACAGTCTGGAGTTGACCACGGGATATTTCAGATAAAGCACCGAGTATTTGACTTCCGCACATTAACATTTTCTCTTTAGCACCATAGGTAAACCCATTTTGCAAGAAAGCGTTAAAATCAGGAGCGGTCAGCGGGCCATCTTGATCCTGCACGTAAGCACTATTGCTCTCAATGTGCTCTAATACACCACCGGTATAATTCTCGATTTTACCGTTAGTACCAGTCGTAGTACCAGCTTCACCGAAGATGAAAGCCTTCTCGATACCTTCGCCATGTTCAATAGCTTTAAGCATCCGAAGATGTTTCATCGGTTCAAGCCCATACTGCTTGGTAGCTTTTTCAGTTCCAGTTAATGACACTGGGTCACGGAAAATCTGGGTGTAGTTAGTTACTTTGCTAGTCCGAACCATGTTGACGTTCCTGGAAGAAGAGCCCTGTTCGTTCGCATTACCGATTATGAACAGTTCATCGCCATCAGCACCAGCAGCGGCCGCAGTCGCACCCAAGGAACGACCACCAGAAGCAACCGTAATAGTCGTAGTGGAAGCAACGGTATCAACCTTCATGCGTTCACCAGTCCGTTTGTTAATGAAAACATCACCAACGGTAAAGATGTAACCGGGCTGAGAGCCAGCACCAGTCACGGTAATGGTAACGGCACCAGTAGAATAAGTTCCACTAACCTTGCACCATTTACCAGACGGGAGTTGTTCAAAGCAATCAAACCTATCATTGTAGGCGGGAGCAGTCATAAGACCAGCACCCTTGTAAGCTCCGCCCTCATACCGTTTACCTTTCATGGTCAACAGCGTAGTAAGGGGGTGGTTATTAACTTGAAGCATGAAAACCTTGTTGACAGCATCAACTATCAAACGGCCTTCAGCACGAGATACAGCGGTGTCTCTCGCACCAGTGGTAATAGTACCAGTGTTATGAGTAGGCTCCGTGTAAAAAGGATAAGCCATATAAATTCAATTATCTTAACTTTACTTTCGTAAATTTTTTTAATTATTAATGAGCACTAATGACTTATTCCCACAAATTGTTAAAAAGAATTCGGACTGGAATTGCCACCAATTAACCGATCCAATAAACTAGGATCGCTTACGGTAGCGGTATTATGAGAACCACCTCCAGCGGCGTTCAGGGCGAGATCTTTAGCCTTATCGACATCACCGTTTTTAATGGCCTCATCCCTCTCTTTTCTGAGATGTTCACCAACGGCTATGTTATAAAGGTCTTCAAGACGCTTGATATTGGGACGCTCTTTCATTAATTCACTAATTCTTACCACATAATCTTTTAAATCTGGAGTATTATTAGCGAACCTCTTAGTTTCCTCTTCGGATTCACGTCTCTTCTCCGCATCGGTTAATTTTTTATTAACGTCCTCGGTGGTCTTACCAAGTTTTTCGTCTATCATTGTGCCGAGTTTTTCAAGAAGATTTTTTTCTATCTCCTTGGGGTCGGCATTCTCATAAGCTTCTTTTCCCATTTCTTTTTTAACCTCTTTGTGAGCCTCGGTCACAGCCTCGGCCTCACTCTTAGAAACTTTTCCGGTAAGAACATCTTTCGCCAATTTAGAGTTAATTTTACCCTCGACAATCATACCAATAAGGTCTTTGTCGGCTTCAAGCTTTTCCATTAACGGTGAGATTTCATCAAAAAATGTTTCAAATTCCTTGTTCTTCTCACGTAATGTTCCAAGCTCTGAGCCCTGTTCGCCGAGTTTTTTCTCTAAATTTTTGTATTGCTCTTCGGAAACTTTTCCAGAGGCGTTATTATTTTCATCTTTTTTGGCTGGCTGCTGTCCCGCCGTCTCCCCTATCCCGCCAAATCCATTTAGGTTAGGAACGGTTTCTGTTATAGGACTCCCCGCTTGATTATTGGCCTGTGTATCAGCGGATCCTGTTTTATTTATTTCGGGCATATTTGCTCTTTTTCATAGTTAATAATTATTGTGTTTTTTAATCACAACGCGCGTTATGACTATTCTTCTTTTTCCTTGGCCAACGCTCTGGTGGCCAACTCCTTAACTATCTTGCCAAGATCAACCCCTTCTTTAACGGAGTCTTTCTTGCTTTTTAGCTGTTTTGATATAGCATTGACAATATCTTTTGCCTTGCTAGGAGCTTTACTTAAATCCATAATATTACTTCATAATTAATTATTTATCCCAACCATAATTATATTTTAACATATAGGAACATTTGCCGAATGTTATTGTTTTTTATTTTTATTATCAATATCTTGCTTTTCATTTATCCTTTCTATCTCCTCACAGATAAACGCCTCCATCATTCCTATACCAAGCCACATTCCCTGATTTCTGGCTATACCCGTAGGATCTTTTACTGGATCAATCGATCTATTGGTTGCATCGATTTGTATCCTTGAAAGATTGTTGTACCACTGAATAGCCTTCCAATAATCAGTTTGAGGTAGTCCGATTAAAAGATGTCGCATTTTTTCTACCTCTTGCTTTTGTTCTTCATTCATAATTTTTGTAATATTAGTTATTATTTTTGTATATTTCTTGCCCTATTCAAAAGGTTTCCCTCGGGAGATGCGGTATTTTTAAGGGGTAAATTTGTATTAACAGCTCCACCTGGTTTTCTATTCATACCCCTCGGATTAGTAGTCTGCTTTACCCCCCTTGGCGTAGGCGGTATTTCCCCTTGAGTACCAAGTAAATTTATCGGCGCACCCATTTCAGCCATTAGGGATTGCTTCCCACCCTCACCCATAAACGACTCTCCACTTTGCCCACCGCCAAGCATAGACAAAGCTTTACTGGCTACATCTTCTGATACGATGCCACCACCAACGGGGGGAGCACCAATCATGTCGGCGGGAGAACCACCCATTAATGCGGGATTAGGAGCCTGTTCTTCAACCTTTTTGATAGAATTTATATTCCAGTTAAAGTCGTGCATTATTTTTGACACAAGTTTCTCGGGGTCAATAAACGGCAATTCAAGAAGCAACTGGAATAAATCCATATCCTGTTTCTTTTTAACGTCATTAGACCCAGCTATTGACGGTATAACCGTTGCCCGATAGTCAAAATTACCCATCAAATCATCTTTCTCTATAATTGGAAATTTAAGTTCACCGTTATCACCCGATATTCTTATAACCATCTCCTTGGTCATAAACTGCCGATACATTGATATCCAGAAACGCATAAGCTTAGAATAGGAGTCACCAAGATGATTAACAAACAGTCTTACCCTTTCAAGCGTAGACTCACGCAAATGTCTTACCTCAGTAGCACTGCCAGCGTTTCCACCTCCACCCATAGAGAAATCATCAACACCAGAGGCATATCTCATATCGCTTTTTAACTCATCCGTTTCCCTGTATGCACTCGGCTTAATATCAGACATGCTTATTTCTCTTGCTCCACTCGGGTCTACAGAATAAACTATACCGAACGGTCTAACCACCAAATCTTCTTTCTTAATATTAGCCAATGGATTAACTATCCACATCTTATGAATATTAAGCGTGGCCGAATCCAACCTCTGGTTCTTAATCATGTTCAACATTATCTGCGGATTTTCCAATATCATCGGCAAACCATAACCCTCATATTCCCCGGGAAGTTTAAGGTATGGAGTGCCGATAAACGGAGACTCTTTAAAATCATACGGGAACGGTATCGTAATCCCCTTAAGTATCGGAACATCATTAACGAAAACGCCATACTCATCATCGAACGGTCTATACCATTCAAAGACCTCATGAAGTTTTACCTTTGAATCTTGATAAACGTTAGATGAATAACCAGAGGACAAATAATCTGATCCCTTAGTTATTTTCTCGTGGGCAAGTTTTATTTCCTGTCTGATAGCACCGTAATCAACTGGGTCTCCAGCTGCATTACTAAGAGCTATTTCAAGTTTTTTCTGATTAACGTAATTATATCTTCGCTTTATAACGCTTTCTGGTAACACGAGTCTTTTAAACCAAAACTGCTTATCCTCTTCATTAACGTTATGCCAGTCGTACCAGAGAGAATAGTTATCTACCCACTCCACGAATGGAGCGTCATAATAAACCTTTGTCTTTTTTGACCACTCATATCTTCCCTTATCTAGTTTTTTTGTGGATAGAAATTTAAGATTACGAACGTCTTTTTTCCACGAGGCCTGCATAAAGCCCATTCCATATATAAGCGAAGATGACACAACTAACTCATTCGATATATCAGCTTTTGATATCTCCCACGTGTAATCGTTCATGTATTGAACTTTATACGCACTTTCCTGATCATCACTACTTCTTCCCTGCACGCTAAATTCCGGCCTGGCATCCAGTATCCTCGGTTTTAGTGTTTCCACTACCGAATGAATATAGGGAACGGACACATTGGCCTTCCATGTCATTCCCTTTGACTTAAGTTCGGCCGCCCTGTCCGAATTGTCAGACATATAAAGTTTGTACGACCTATCCAGTCTCGGCTTTATGCAATTCTCAAAGTAAAGCTTAGCGTCATCACGCTGTTCCTTGAAAAGATTGACAGTATCCAATTCTTTGCCCGTTGGACTATATGGTATTGATATTGATATTTTTTCCATAAAAATATATTATTTAATATGCAAATGTACTTGGCATATAATTATTAGTATTAATTTGTTCTGGTATTCCGCTATAAAGTATTTTAAATCCCTGATTGGCCATGGCGGTAGCAAACAATGTATCATCATGAAATCCTGGCTGATGATCCATATTGCCTTCTTCGTCATACACAAACACCAACATTTCATCTATAAGTTCTTTACTGTGTGGCGTTAATGACCCATCCCTGAGAGCCATATTGAGGTCATCTATCATTAGTGGTCTTGTAAGTTTATTTGTCTTCCAACCAATTCTGTCTGATAACCCAGACGACATTGTTTCAAATTTCTGTTGTCTAAAGTATAGGTTTGGATAAAGTAAATTCTTTAACTTAGAAACGGTGGTAAGCCCATGATTATTAATTTCAACCACCATGAGGGCGTTATTATATCTTCTGCCTATAATGTTCAAAATATCACCAAGCCTATCTGCCGACATGTGATTGCGATACATAGCGACCTCTTCTCCTGTTGTTCGATTCCAAATTGTAGCCACGGAGTAGTCTCCACCCTCTACGCCCTCGGATACATCGACTCCACAACAGTATGTTGCATCAGGCTCTGGTTCTTTATATACTCGTAGGTGGTCGTTCTCGTATACAGTATGCTCTCCGTTTTTATCTCCAACTTTAAGGACTAATTTATATAATTTCTTAATCATGTTTGTGTCAAATACTGAACGACCAGATGTAAGAAATGCTCCATTATATTCCTGATCAAAATATCTTTGCCCCTTGTCCTTGATTACCATATCCATGTCTGCACGACTGTACCCCCACCACCAAAGGTAATTCTTCAAAGTATAATTACTTTCGCCTCTTTCCGCTTGGACATACATTCTGTGGTATAAATTGCCAGCACCCTTCGGAGTTTGATGACCGACCACGCCACTGTAAGTGACCGTGTGTCCATTGTCTACTGTAAAGTCATAAACATTTTCATGTATTGGCTGAATGTCAACCACCTCATCATAGTGATAGTGCCAATCATTTAATTTCTTTAATTTATGATAAATTTCAAAATTTTTATTTCTAGATAATTCCAATATTTTACCCAAAGACTCGTATGAAATTGTTCCAGATTTAGAATAAAAACTTTTTTGCAATCCATTCAAATCCTTTGTTTTCAGACGAAAGCTTGACCTGTATTTTCTTATAGTGTGTCCTATACCAGGTATGTTCTCTGCTTTATATTTACACCCCCCCGACGATTTTGATATATTTTTATTTTTTCTCTTTATCCTAAATCCTATTTTTTCAATAAACCTATTGCCATGATATCCAGAAATTTCTAATGTATGATGCAACGAGCTCACCGAAACCCTTTTTGTGGGACAAGAAACATGACTATATGTTTTTGTCAATATTCCAAAATTTAGAAGCAGAACGCGAACAACATTAATAATGTCTTTACTGGTAGAAACAAGAGATATGGTTCCCCTATCACCGCGGCAACACCCATCTGCGTCAAATAAACCACTAAGAAAAGATGCTACATTCTTCTCGCTCCACCCCAAAACTATTTCTGGAACAGATTTTTCTCTTGATTTTACATTTTTAAACTTTATAAACTCTCCCAAGAATTCAACAAAAGATTTATTCTTGCATGTATAGTGATAGTCATTCGCCCCCACACCTTTATAGAATTTTAATCCCAAATCATTCTTCAACAAAAAATTACTGACATCTTCATCAATTGTTGTTATTGTCACTCTTCCGTTCTTAAAGTCTATATATCCATCACCAAGAATTAATCCAAGTAAATAAGCAATGTCCTTTGTAATTTTTTTTGGATTAAATAATTTTATCCACTGTTTGTTTTTCGCTCTATGGGGTGTTGGTGTCCAGTCAACATCATCGCCGCTCCCCCAACGCTCCTGCCCATACTTGATTGCAACCCTGTCCCCTACTTTCAAATCCTTTGATTTAACAAACTTGAGATCACACCCATCCAACACATACAATTTATGAACATCTGACATGCCCAGCTCATAACCATCCCTCGTTTTTATTCTAAGTCCGTTTTTCTTGCCACTATTAAAATATGTGGTTGTTGGTTGCATCCCATAATGACCATCAAGCAAAATCTTCTTTCCCTCAGAAAATCCAAGTTCATGATTATCCCAATTATGAATATCCCTCATAAACCTAGGGCCACTATCGGTAAACAAAATGGTATCTCCCGTTACACATGTCTCAATTATTTCTATCGCATTTTTCGGGATAGCGGGGCCAAGAGATGTCATTTTTTCTTCGGCTTTGTCCCACTTGCTTAACTCTGTGATTAGACAATTATGAACCACCCCAGCGTTAGTCAAAAAACTATGTGGTGATTTTTCCAGAGCAATGTCATAAACATATTCTTCATCTTCTGACGGGGAAACATCTACGACCTTGGCCCAGTAATAAAATTTTCCCCTTCTCCACCTATGGTTTCCCTGATTTGCCCACGGCTGATTTTCTCGTCTCCATGCAGCTCTATTACTTTTATAAATCGGCAAACTCAGACCAAACCATCTTCTAAATTTATAATTTCCACCACCAGTGAGAATAAGATCATATCTTGTTTTACATTTTTTCTCATAGCGGTAGCAATTATCATTTCTGTATATGTTAGAAAATCCTATTCTTCTGCTAACCAACAATTTTCTTACCTGATTAATTACCCCCTCATTTGTATTTGTCAAAACAACAATATCATCTCTATTGAAACATCCATCACCACAAAATATTCCGAACAATAAACCGTCAACAAATTTTCTTCCCCAATAAAAAATACAATCGTCTATTCTCTTATTTTCTGTTCTTCCAAAATACTTTTCTATACACCTGGCAAAATTTGCACCATACATAACCACAATCCTTGTTCTACTTTCACCGCCCTTTCTTACGCTTATTTTTTGTACATACTCGGAAAATTTGTTGGCCAACTTAAGAAATTCATCAACTTCATCAACATCTAAAGAAAACATTGTTTGATATTCGTCAACGGTACCCTCGGCCAAATACCATCCCATTAATAGACCAAAATCATAATCAATGTTTATTTCTTTTTTTAATCCATTATTTTTATAATTTTTTCTAACACAATCATCTATATTTATCTTGGTATGTCTTTCCCTAACCTGAAAATATGGATATGCAACATAATCTCCTTTTTCAAATTTTCCCGCCTCTTTCCACTCTGGTTCATTTGTTTTATTATTCCTTGACAAAACCAAGTGGTCATAGGTAAGAACAAGCTTATCCTCCATTCCACTGGCATTAATAGATACCATGTTCTTATCTGTTTTTCTTTTTATTATTTTTTTTACCGATACCCTTCCGCCCTTTCCATTTATAACCACATCTCCGTCATTGATATCCTTAATTAGTTTTGTTTTCCCGTGCTCTGTAAGTATTTTTGTATTTCCAGACAAGCATAAATTTAAAGTGTACCCAGACCCCACATTCTCACTCGACGGCAAAATAACAATCTTGGAATCCATCTTCGGAAAGCTGATTTCGTACTTGGAATTATACTGTATTGTCGGCCTGAATTTCTCAGGAGTCGTCCTTATAAAAGTCTTAACCTTATCAAGTAACTCAGAAACAAGATCAGAATTATAACCAATCAACCCAGCCGTAATACCCGGATTCATAATGCAGTAATGATAAAAATATCCAGCCACGGCTGTCGAAAATCCCAATTGCCGGGCTTTGCATATCAATATCTTCTTTACCCCAGAATTCAAAGTATTAAACAAATCCTTCTGCGCCTCGTTCAATTTAAACGGTATCAAGCCGCCTTCTTTATTTTTGATTTTGCAAAAAGTCTCGAGATAAAACTTGGGATCTCGCAACCTGCTTAAATCACTAATATTATTCATAATTTTATTCGTATAGCCCCTCTCCGATTTTTCGTTCCTCCTCCATTCTTATCCTCTCTTCCTCTGGTATCTCGGGCTCTTTCACGTCATATACAACGGGGCTGTTTAATTTCTTTACAGAACCCTCATCTCCTTTTTCTAAAATATCTCGCAACGCATCTTCCCATCCCTTTTGCCCGGCACCCTCTTCAACCTTGTATTCGTCGAGACCCAAGGATCGCAAAATCGCTTGCCACGCCCTTAGCCTGTTAGACTCCTTCTCTCCATTTTTAGCAATATTGGTTATTCCCCTTACTATCTCACCAAGGTCAACACCATTTTTTACCAACTCCTCGTGGTACTCTTTTCTGATGGACATCTTGTTTAGCGTTCTCCACAACGTTGACATTGTAGATATTCCAGCCATCCTTCTCCACATCTTCGGGTCATCGCTTATAGACATGGCCTTCAATAACAAACCCTCTTGCACCACATTAGAACGACTATAATTATACTGACCCGTCATAAATATAGCTGGCCTCAATTTTTCCGCCTCTTCAGAGTCCTTTGTATTTTTTTTATTTGTATTCATATTCTTTGTCTTTCACGAAAACTCTTTCCCCCATGCGGTCATTCCCCACGAACGTAAAAACATCTTTCTCTGCCTCATCATTGAACGCCACCGTCCAGTTCCAAACAAAATCTAAGAATTGGTCATACCCCATATTCCGCTCCTCGGCTATTTTTAATAACTCCATGCGATAGCATATTTTAGTGACAACCAATAAATAATAAATATTTATATGCTTATACGGAAATTCTATCTTATCAACAAACGGATTTTTTGATTCCAAGTCTGGGCACAAATCATCTATATATGTTATTAGCGGGGAAAAATTAGGTTTAATAAAATAGTAATATGGATCAGTTTTGGCATACTTTCTGAGCACCGCATTAAATGACCTTTTTATCGGATCTGTTGTGTGGCATTCTATTTTACCCGCTCCACCGAACATACAATCAGTAATCATATATTTCCTTGACAACCAAACAGCTTTGACAAAATAATCATATATTTTTTTTGAAAAATCCATCGTTAAGTTTCTGACCAATCCGCCAAATCCAATAAAATCTACCCCAAGAGATGGGTCTATATAATATAAGTGTGCCTGTAGTCTCTTTTTAAATATTTCCTTGGAAAGAACAAAATAATTCTCCTGGATTTTTGGATAATCCTTAAACTCTATTTTCATAATTTTATTTGTATTAATTATTAAGCTATGTTTTTGTCTAAACCGCCCATAAGATTATTAAAGGCATATTCAAACAACTCTCTTAAATCGGGATCCTGTTGTTCAAGGGATGCTAAAAATTCGTTAATGGAATTCTGGTCGGATAGATCTACGCCCATGGCATCCATTTTTCCCAATAGCTCCTGAACAATCTTGATGTTATTTTCCTTTCCACGATTGCTATTCATGATATTCATGGAATTGAGAGACCTGTTTTTATTCTGCACTTCCTCAAATTTAGCCATCAGTTCGTTCATCATCTCGGGCGTAACGGCATTGTTCTGCTGGGATAAAGATGGTTCACTGCCACCATTTTTGTTTTCGGGCACCTGTTTTTCCATGATTTTTGTTTCTTCTGCCATAGTTTTTTAAAAAAATTAATTTTTTATATAAGGTTTTTAAATAAATTCAACATACCTATATATAAATTTTAACATAGTGGAACATTTGCCAAATAAAAAACAACCACAAGTTAGCTGTAGTTGTTTTTTATATAAAGATTATTTTTTTGACTCTTCTTTTTTTATCCTGTCTTCGCACGAACAATATCGTAGTCCGCACTTTATACAGGTTTTATTAATGCCAAGATCTATACAGATTATTATGGGCTTACTTTTCGTCTGGTTCATCTTTTATTTTATAATACTTTTTCTCCTTGTGCTCCTCAAGCTTGGCATCATTATATTGAGATGTTGGCCTTAAATAGCCGCAGTCAGCAGACACGAGAAAACACCTCGCACTCTTGGCGATTTGGTATGGCGTTTTCTCGTGTCTTATTTTCTTTAATCATACGTTGGGATATTTATCGTTAATAAATATTTTATAAAATCTTCTAATAGAATCTTTTTTATCATTCAAGCGAATAGATATATCCGACCATTTCATTCTATCAATATATCTTAATTTATGTATCTCCTCCCACTTAATCAATCTTTTTTCAAAATCAGGATTAATTATTCCCTTATGTTTCAAGTAATCACGAACCCTTCTACTGGCTGTTTCCCTAGTAGTATTTATTTTTTTTGCCAAATCCACATATGTAAGTCCTTGTTTTTTTAGTTCATATGCTTCTTTACATTTTTTATTAATATAATTTCCCTTTCTGCTTTTAAGTGCATTGTCTAATAATTTTTTCATCCTATCGTCATCTTTTGTTATCCCACTATTCCATGGCACGTGTGAATGTATCCTGTTATGTGCCGTAATTGTCATTAATGATAAATTATTAATATCATTATTTTTTTTGTTACCATCTAAATGATGCACAACAAAACCATTCGGCACCCTATCTATGTTAAGCAAAACACACAACGACCGTGCGTGTTCCCCCATTCTCCTGCCGTTATATAAAACATTTTTATATATTTGTGCACCACTTGTTTTAATAAACTAACCACTTTTATTTCTTTTTTCCATTTGACGTTTCTATATACATGGAACATAAATATATAAGAAACGTCAATTTACTATATATATTTATGCTCTATATAAACTAGTAATTATTTAATTTTATATACTTATATGAATATCTTTTTTATTAGCGAAAAACTTTACTTTCGGACTACCAGTCTTTGACGGAGGATAGCCCTTTATCTCGGCATAGCTATCGTGATAACCGAGATAGTGACCAGTCACAACTATATGCTTTTTTTCCTCCCTCACCACCCTATTTCTTATGTCTATATACTCCTTTTTTATTGAACAGGTTATGAGATCGTGAACATGGGCATAGGCCACCAAATCTGCATCCCTATAAAAACTCTGTTCTATAGCCGCCTTCATCTTCGTGTGAGGTAATGCCGAACCAGCAGATCCGTGCGTAGAATAAATTCTATAATTAATATCATTCACCTTCAGTAAAGTCCAGCAGGCATATCCAAGATAAGTTACTCCCAACGTTTTTGATATCATTCCCATTACATCCAAAGACGTATTCTTCATTATTCTTAGTTCATGATTTCCGCAATGAAGCCCTAATATTAGATTTTTTTTTGCAAGAGGAGACAATGTATCTATTATTAAATCTACCTGTTCCTGTGGAGTAAGTTTCTGACTATAAACATCTCCAACACTATCCTTTAAACTACACTCTAAAAGATCCCCCATGCCAACAAAATATATATTGTTCTCTAAACAATACTTTACGTTGTCAACAAATTTATCCCAATAACAATTGGGTGCACCAAGATGAACATCTCCAGCAAACAAAACCTCAGCATAATCCTTTCCCTTCTTTGGTGGTATTTTTTTAATGTTTAATTTTATCCCCCTTTTCATAATTAATTTTTTGCCCCTCGACACCTCATGTACCTACCATGCTAAACCGCATAATTTTATCCGCCCATAAAATCGAGGGGTACGCATAATTACTAATAATTGCGTCAATGTATAATGGGACTTAAGACAAAACGTGCAGAGGAGTAAAAAATCAATTACTATATTTTATATTTTTCTTTCGGAACTAAATCAAAGTATTTCTTAAATATCTCTATCGTTTCAATAAATTTTTCATATTCGTCATGACCGCTTTTTGTTTTTATATATCCAAAGTAATCTTTACTTAAACCAGACAAACCGCTACTACTTAACCCCAAATTAACATCTCCTGGTTTTATTTTTATAAAAGCCATAAATATATTAATCCCCCTTAAATTTTTTGGGTATATAATGCTGGTCGCTGAAATGTAGTGCTTGTGTTGGGATTCCGAAAGCACAATAAAATTATTTGTCCAACCGCATCAATATACCCTTATATGTCAATGAGTTGACTGTGTAAATGGAGGGATTTAATAAAACCCCTCCTTGTCGGTTTTATTTTTTTTTATTTTTATGAAAGATCAATTTTGAACAAAGTTTGCAGAACACATCGTCTACTGATGTAAGGTGGTTTCTGTAGATTTCTTTACAGTTTTTTTTATCGGGACAGTTAGAGCAATTAACCATTTTGCCGGACATGGAGCAAGCCAAGATGCGATGACAAATTTTGCAAATTTTATAAGAGGTCATTTTGCCCACCTTTCTGATGTTAATATTTTGTTTATTGGTAATCCTCTTTTTTTTCTTAAATTAATAGTATTTGTGGTAATTCCCAATATTTTAGCCCACTCTGACTTAGTTTTATTAGTATCCATGAAATTATATTTTTTTCTGCGCTTTCCCAACCCACGCCTAAGTATTTCGTCTACATCCCACCCCCTATTCAGTCTTGCGTTAATTGTTTCTCTTTTTATTTTTAATGAGTCCGACCACTCAGAAACAGTTTTTTTAACTCCATTAAATTCTATATACACATTGCTAATCAAATTATTTTGCTGCTCTGACGGCGTTGACCACTTACAATTATTTTTATAATAACCATCATTATTATTTATCCTGTCAAGCGTTTTCCCCGCAGGTTTTTCCCCCATATCCTCATAAAAATTTTTAAAGTTAAGCCACCTTCCACAAACCGTTATACCCCTACCGCCGTATCTGTTCCATCTTTTATTTTTATTATTTAAACATCTGTCTTTCATGTTCGCCCAAGTATAGTATTCTGGCGTAGAACACATTTTATGTTTTATAAGTCTCTCCATTAAATAACACCCACAACTTTGCGTTCTCCCGTCTCTAAGATGTGTAATAGTAGTTATCGACTCGCCACCACAATCACATTTACACTTAACATATTTAATAACCCTGCCCTTATTCCCTGTCGGTCTTTTAAAGATTTCCCTAATTGTCAGCCGACCGTATTTGTCGCCAACGGAATAGTTTGTTTTTCCCATTTGATTAAAGTTAATAGTTACACTTTAATCATACAGGAATACATTTTATTTGTCAATTTACAAATTCTGAATTGCGTCATTTTCTTTTTCCTTCTTACGATTAATGTTGTTAATAATACAACCTCAATTTTATTATAACATATAGGATTTTTTGTATGATACTTTTATGCGTCACTACCACCCTCTTCTTCCTTTTCTTTAGTAATCTGCTTAATATTATTAAATGTTCTTCTATTGATTCCGGGCTCATAATCCTTGAAATAAATTCTTACCTTTTTTATTGAACGAAAAAACACAGTTGTTGACAAACCAATAAACGTTCTATTAACACGACGAAGAATGAAATGTCCTAAACCGGGCAGTTGAACTATACCGTATTCTTTCAGTGTTCTCAGGATAAACCTTATAAATCCATGATAATATTTTTCCGTTAATTCAACGTCAACCAAGCCCAACTCTAACGCCAATTTGTTGAAAAACATTTTTTTTTGTCTAGAGGTCATAGTTTCCCTCATTAATGCTGGCCATGTCATAATTTATATATAAGATATTTTATAAGTGGGGTAACATATCGGTTCTGCCCCGATGTATTTTGCTCCACAAGCAAATGTTCTACTATTGAACTAATGTCACCTTAAACGCAATGGTCATCTACAATCTGAGATCTGCGTGAGTTTATAAATTAATTAATTATTTCTTTGGCGGCTTGCAATAGTTGTTTCCGGGAAAAGCCTGCGGTGTTATATATTTCGGCTTATCATCCAAGGTTATGCCCATTGATTTCAACCCCTTCCCGCTGGCATAAAAGATATTAAACTCAACCGAATAATTATCTTTCTCGAAGGCGACAGATTGAACCTCGGATTTCTTGGTTTCACCCCAGCCTGTGCCAATCTTTTCTTCATTATTGGCAGAGGAACTACGAGTAACAGTGGAGCAACTATAGCTCATGGATCCACAGATGGAGCCACTGTCCCACGGCCACCAAGGATTAATTTTCGGTGACGTATATTCTTTTGTCGTTGACCAAACATCAACAAATTGATAATTGGCTTTTTCGGGAAAAATCACAACCCCTATGATACCAAGATTTCCCTTGCCCTTGCCAGATTTTACACTATAGGCGTCACCGTCTTTTGTGAAGTAAAACTTTGCGACATCGTTATCGCTAGTTCTCCACCCATCTATAATAACGGAATCATAAGCATCTACTATATACCCCCTCGAATTATAAGATGCTTCTTCTCCGTCTAATACGGACAATCCATCTACTGACGGAATGGCCACAATTCTTTGGAAAGAATTATTTTTTACTTTTATCTGAAATTCAGATCCTTCACGAGCCTCCACATAATATTTTCCTTCGTGGAAATACTCTCGTAACGGTTTACCATTAACGGTAATTTGTACTTCGTAATTTTGTTTTAGCATATTTGTGAGATTTCAATTGCTCCCCTACGGGAGACTTCTTACTCACTCAATGCAGATCTCAAGTTGTAAATGACCACCGAATTTTATTAGTTGCTCGGACGGGAGTTGAACCCGCAGTCTTCAGGTTATGAGCCTGACGAGTTACCGTTACTCTACCCAGCTATAAATATTATATCATATTGGACTTTTTACCAATTTGTCGCACGGATATATGCCCGTTCTTAAGCCATATATCCGTGCGAACAAACCAGTGATTTGAACCATAAATTTACCACCACAAACTTGGCCAATTCTCACCCAGCCAAAACAATGCCTCTCTAAACGCTCTTTGTTTTTGCTGATACGCATTTCTCACCTTAAATTCTTGGTTAAGTTCATCCCAACTATCAGCCTCAGAATATTCCTTTATGGCTATGGCGTGCTTTTCTATGGTTTCCCAGTCATCTCTTATTATTCCTTGACTTCCATCGGCCACATAACCAATTAGCGAATTATGCATTACCTCACCAAGAGTTTGACATAATCCAAACGTATCGCATTTACATGTACCATATTTTATACGTCTCTTCTCATTGCTCTTTTGATTTTTACAGTTACACCGAATATCAATCATCTTTTTATACAGTTCCTTGGCATATTCCTTCGTATATTTGTCTGGATTTTTACTAAATTCATCCTTTAATATTTTTCCCTTTTTATTACTCATATAAATACCAATAATATAATAATATACTTAAATCATTAATCGTGCACATTGAAGATTCTGCTCCATCATATTTCCAACATTCATGATATTCATTGACTGCATAACCAACACCATTAATTTGACACCCAAATATACTTTCCCCATCTGGCGTTTCCCCAGATACACACCAATGGCCATCCACCCTATTCGCACTCGGCTGTGCATTGGCTGTAGCAGGAGTTGAAACAATTAGGCAACACAGTAGCACTAACATCACTAGAAACGCCATTAGAAGCTTTTGCATCAAAGACATAGCATAGAATGATAAGCAACAAATTACACATCACAAGAAAAATAATAAACTTTGATATTGTATTCGTGGTTATCATAATTAATTATTTATTAATAAGCATATCAAGAGATTTCCTATATCTCTCTATCATTGATTCCGGTTGCACACATAAGCTATCGGTAAGATTATCAACGATATCCATTATCTTTATCTCCGCGGCCACCTCATCCACAGACAATCTCTTTATATATTTAAAATGATCCTCTCCTTCTTGCTTAGTAAGGAGGTCTACCACCCGCACTATATTTTCTGGAAACATTTGAGATAATAACTCTATGGTCATATTGGTATCTTCAACCACATCATGTAATATTGCTATCGTCTTCCTGAAATCATCGTTAAAATGACTAGCCACACGCAAGGGATGAGTAATATACGGGACGCAAGACCCACGCCGACACTGCCTATGGTGATACTTATTAGCTAATTTTAGTGCTTGTTTATACATATTATCTATGACTAAATCCAATATATAAACTATTTACAATATCTGATTGGAATATCTCCTTGCTGTTAACATCAATCATGGACAATTTTCCCTCATACCCTCCACCCGTATCCATAAACCAAACTCTGTTATACTTGATGGGCTTATGCGAGAACCTCCATATAGACGTGTGGCCGCAATACACCTCGTCAAAATCCTTTATATCAAGGTTGTGCCTGTTAATCCATAAATTCCTATCCCAAGTTAGAAATTCTTCGCTTTGTTCTTCTATCGGAACACCATGGACATAACCACCATGAATGAATAACTTATTATCTTCTACATGATATGGCTTTTTATCCACAAAGAAACCCCTGTGCTTTAATAATAAATCCATGTGTTCAAGATAAGATTTCATGGTAGCCCTTCCACCCTGCATAGTCCAAATATCTGGTGTAAGTCCTGATTGGAAAAAGTTATGGAGCCAGATGTCGTGGTTCCCTGTCGTATATACCAAATTCTTTATCTTCAGCAATTCTTCTATACATAGAGAAGTTTCGGGCCAGCCATCACAAATATCACCAAGACAAATTAATTTATCAGTCCTGTATCTAAATTTAGATCTCTTGAGACATTGCATTAATGCCTTATAGCCACCATGCACATCTCCAATACAGAATGTCTTAGCCATATAATTTATTCATTATACCAATTAATGTTTATCCCATCATAAGATTCGCTCCCCATGGCACAAGGACAACCACCATCCCTCCACCACTGACAATCCTTATCACAGGTTCCCAACCCATCAATCCCCTTAAAATAAGCCATACATTTATATCCAGTCTTCGTTTCTTCACCAAACAAAAGTTTTTTAAACATATTCCACATATCATTAAGTATACATTAAAACTCCATTTTTGTAAACTGTGCATAACCATAAAAAGATATTAACAGTTGACCGATAACCCCAAAACATACTATAATAATAGTATCCTCCATACATTATATTCTGTGCACCACGCATAATTTATCTTGGAGGAACGTTAAACTTCTCGAGACAATAACCGAAAAAGACCAAGCTTTAATCCCGCTGGTCTTTTTTTGTTTCCCGCTAATGGGAAAAGTAGTTTTAAAGTTTAATATTAGCCAAAGTAAAAAAATGACAATATAAGAAAATGACATTAAAAAAATCATTGTAGCTAATATTAGCAAAGTCAGAAATGAAAAATGAACTCCAGCTAATGGAGAAAACACTTTTAATGTCTAATGTAAGAGAAGTTAAAAAATAACCATCATGGGGTAATTCTACCATGAATAACCGCATCCATCCCCAGATAAGGGGACGGACATAGCCAACAAAAACCATTACTATTTTAAGATAAAACACCAGCCATATTAATATAGTAATAAAGTGAAATCTAAAATTTAGCCCTTATTTGCCTCGTATAGAGACAATAATAAAATCGTGATAGATTAGACACGTTGAATAGTAAAGACGCTGTAGAGAGCAATCTACCCACTAAAAAACACGGTCACAAAAATAGGATACTGATAAGTTAAGAATTAGTTAAAAATCAGAAAAAATTAAAATATAGGATAAGGGTGGTATTGGGGAGAAAAATTATAGGAACAAGCTTTATTATTATAGTTGAGCCAATTACGAATCAATCGAGTCAACCTATAGGGGAAATATTGAAAATTAGAAAAAATTTAAAATTAGGGAAAGGGTGGTATTGGGGAGGAAAATTATAGGAATAGTTTTAAATATTATGGTTTATTATAGTAACGGTTAGTTTTTCATTGAAAATAATAAAAAACGGACGTGGGTACCATAACGCACATAGCGACCGCTGACGTGGGACTCCAACCCAACCACTCCCCACCCCACCCGTTGAGGCCGTCCACCCGTCCGCTTGCCTCTCTTGTGTCCACCCTTGCCTCTCACTTGTCTTGTTTATGGCACGGACTTACCCTCCGTTGTTAAATCGCTAACATTGAATAAATAAGTTTATAGGTATAAGCCAGATTATACTCAGTTATGTAATGTAAGCCAATAAACAGATACTTTGATTAATGTATATAAATTGTAGTATATTTTTAGCAATATATAGCTAACATTAGATAAATTGCTTATAATGTTCTGGTGTCCCTTTATGGCTATTATGCGACACTGACAAAATAAATAGCTAATATTAAATATAAAAATGTTGTATGGCTTGCGTTAGTATGCCGTTGTCAAGAACTCCTGACAAAAACAAAAACAAAAAAAACAAAAAAAATATATCTTTTTTATTTTTTCGTTCTCTCTTGTTTTTTTTGTTTTGCAAACTTTAGCTAATGTTGGATAGAATTAAATCATGTATCAATGACTTGACAAGTTATTGATACGGGTGTATAATGAAGTCATAAGGTTTGGAGTATCCCACATATCCACAATATCGGGGATCATCTCAAACCAAAACTTGACAATAGAGGGGGGAAACAGGCGGACGCTTGATTATTCGCTAACATAAGGCGATATTCCAGCGTCCGCCGTACCTCTTAACAGTTGACAAGTAAAAATATAAAAAAACCGAACTTTGAAACTTAAATTTAACTTTATGAATATGAACAAAAAAACGCTATTCTTAACCGCTATCAAGAATAATCCTAACGGGTGCAGTATTAATCCTAACACTTTACGGCCAATAGATACAAAATCGGGTTATTTTGTGAGCATAACGGATAATGAGAGGGTGAAGGCGGATTATAGAATTGTAAGCCATATAACCAGAAAAGCAAAAGAGATGAACTTAAAAGACTTTTTTATCGGATACTGGAAAGACGCAAAAACTGGTAAACATTACTTTGATCTGTCCTTACTGGTTAATAGCCGAAATATTGCTTTGAATATAGCTAAAACTTTTAACCAAAAAGCGATATTTAGCAATAGGAGTAAACAAGTAGTATATTGCTAATAATTATCTTGTAGGCCGTTATATGGCTAATATCGTCTATATAACGGCTTATCAAGCTAATTAAGTCTAAAAACTGGAAAGGTGGTGAAATATGAATATTCAAATTTCTATTAAAGAAACTGATGTTAACGGTAGTAATAATTTAGAAAAATTGTCAAAACTTTTATTGAATCCGATTTGGATTAATAAAAATAAATCAAACATTTTTGATGAAATTCTAATTACTCCTATTAGCATTGAATACGCCAAACATGAATTAAATATAATTAAAAAATTCATGACAATGATTCATAAAATTGATTAATCTCTTGCCCCGGATGACTTGTGGCCGCAAGATCATAAGTCCGCCGGATCAATAAGATTAAAAAACAACAAAAAGCTAATTAATAAATTATATGATTATAGATTTGATCTTAGATCGTAAAGACGGGAAAAACATTAAAATTAAAGACGGTAAACTATATACAACGCAAAAATATAATCCTAAAGACTTTTATGATTGGGTTATGGGATACGGCGAAACTGGCCACGATATAGCGGAATCACTTGATAACGGGCAAGAAGATGATGTAAAACGTGAATTATGCCGTTATATCATAGAAAACGAATATAATCCCGATGTTTGCAACTTTATAAATTCCGTAAATTGGCTTTAATTGTCTTTTAGAGGGATAAAAAAAAATATCCCTTTATAAAGCTAATTAAATTAATCTTTAAAAATCTATGTCAAAATATGATTTATTAGACAAGTGCTATGACGAAATCCCCGAATATATCAAGGATAACGGCAAAAACTTTATTACAATCAATGTTAGTGATTGGCAAGGGGATCAGACGGCGAAAATAACGATTGATGACGTGGTAGAGTATTACAAGAGCCAGGCCGGAAATATTGTAAGCGGTGCAAGGTCTATCGCTGGTATATTCGGAGATTGGCGAAACATTGACGCTTTGGCTAAAGAGGCTTTGGAATATTTTAAGGCTGTCAATATGGACGAATTAAAGAAAAGGGCTAAAAAGGCTGGACTTGAGCCTAAATTTTAAGGCTTGACCGTGATAAGTTATAAATTGCTTATCATGGCTAAATCTTAAATCAATAATATGATTATTACAACTTTCAGGGATTATCTTATCGGCAAAAAAGCAGATTTTGGTAAAAAATTTGACCCGTCCGCCCTGCCCGATAAATTCGTTAAGTATTTTGAATCGGGTCAAAGAATAGAGGTTAAAACCGAATGTGGCGAAATAAAGCGCGGTTATGTCGGTATTACTACCGGCTGGAAACCTGCATTTTTATTGTTGAGCTATTACAATTCGCATGGATCAAGCGAATTATTAAGCAAAAAAACCGAAATACTTAAAGAATTAAACAAATATCGTGTATAATATGTTATCTAAGAAAATCAGAAAAACTATTTATTGCAATAGTCAAAAAGACGCTTCCGATATGTTCCATAGTATGGTTTATGATAAAGACCGAGAGCATTTTATTTCTGTCAATATGGACGCAAGGAATAAGGCTAAATCGGTTAATATTATATCTATCGGAACGCTTAACGCTAATTTAGTACATCCGAGGGAAGTTTTTATTTCGGCGATTAAAGAAAAGGCGGCTAAAATTATCGTATGCCATAATCATCCGAGTGGATCACTTGAGCCGAGCGAGGCAGATTTGGAATTAACTAAGAGGCTAAAGGATTGCGGTGTATTATTGGGGATTGAAGTTATGGATCATGTGATTATTGACGGACGGGGGAGGTATAAGTCCATAGAGCAATAGACAAAACGCTTTATAGGGGCAAATAAGGGCATATATCATACAATAAAATATAAAAACTGTCAAAATTATCTAATTAGGGCGAAAATGCCGTAATTAGATAATCCTAAAAATTATGTCTTATTGCAAGACGGATAATAATGAGCCAACGAGCGAGGACGAGATAAAGAGGATATGCGATGAGCGAGGGTTGGACTATGCTGAGGCGAGCGAATCGTATTCTGACTATTGCGATTCATGCAATCGTCAATGCTTAGGTTATCCAGACTTTGAGGATTATCTTGATTCTGATGATTAGTTAGCTCTTTGTATCCCTGATCATTTTCAGGGATATAATAGAACTTAATTAATTAATCTTTAAAAATTTATGGAAAAAGAGGGAAACAAAAAAATTATTTTCTATTTTTGCGGAACTAAAAAAGAGCTATGGGAACTTTTAGAAAAATCCGCTAAGATTGAAAGTAAATAAATAGTATATAAATGACTTGACAAGTTATTGATACGGGTGTATAATGATAATATAAGTTAATAAGTACATTAAATTATGAGTAATGCAAAAACAAGATACGTCCCGAGTGGGTGTATCTCTTACCGCAAAACCGCCCTTGCCGAGATATACCGCAAGCCCGACAGTTTAATTGCTGTAGCTTATGTGGGTAAATCTTCTAAGCCTATATGGTATATCAATTTTAGAACGGAAGAGGCAATGGAAGAGAAAATAAAAACCCTGTTTGACAATTGCGAGAGTTGGGAAAAAAGAAAAAAAGAAAATAGAGAAAAGAAAAAAACGGAACTTGACGGCGCAAAAGTGGGCGATTTGCTCTCTTGCTCATGGGGTTATGATCAGACAAACGTGGATTTTTACCAAGTGATTAAGAAAAAAGGTAAAACCATGACCATAAAAGAGATCGGGGGTAAACACATAGAGAGCGAGGGACTCAGTAGCATGGCCGATTATGTTAGTCCCGTAAAAGACAGTTTTCTGAAAAACGGCAAAACATTAATAAAAAGAACGTTCAATATGCCGTTCGGTATATTGAGCATAACAGACGAAAATAAAAAGCATTATCGTTCATGGTATGCTTAGGGGTTAAACGATGAGGCCGAAAGACAAATAATAAACTTTTGGCCTTACGCTTCGCTCTTAATTATCACTTAGCTATACGGATTGATCCTGTCCGCTTTATCATCAATCATCTGTATTACTGGGTAATTAAGCGATTATCTCTTACGAGAGATAATAGGCCGAGGGAGTGATTTTGCCTCTAAGCCGAAATTCGCACTCGTGCGGTATGAGATTAGCGTAAATAATCACGCTTATACTGTCTATGAGATTATAAAAACGCTCTTAGAATAAAATAGTTATTCTATACATTGCTTAATCTGCTAATATTAACGGGCTTGTGCGGACAGGTAGCCATGTTAATGGGTAGATTGGGCAATAATAGACTAATTATATCTAATATTAATTAAAATTTATAAATAATCTTTATGAAACCAAGAGAAAAAAAACCTAAAATCTTGCACGATCACACTTGTGACGAGTGCGGAGAACCAGCCACAATTAATATCCAAAATTGCTGGCAAAAATATGACATAAACGACGCCGGGGACTTTGAAAAAGTTGACGAGTGGGAAGGTGATACAAATGAATTCTACTGCGACAAGTGTTATAATAAGAAAAACGGCAGGATTTGCCACGCTTGTGGACAACTTGAAGATGAAGATGGCCGTTGTGGCTGTACTAATAAAGATTCTAATTAATAAATATATGAGAACAGCACTAATATTATCAAGACATACTAATTTTTGTAAAAAGATAACGCTAAAATTAAGAATAGACAAAACAGGAAAGGCGATTGACACTGCAAGCAAACACAAACTGGCAAACAGCCTGGCGAGGGATTGGGGTATAATCAACTGGCAAGAAACAATTTTTAACAAGGGCGGTTATCTTTTAAAAAATTATGGATGTAGTGGGCATGGCGGTTATATTCTAATAAGTGATAAAGAATTGAATGGTTTACAAAGCGATTATAACAGTAGAGAATATAATGATCCGAGTTATTTTGACGGAGCAGAATTTTGGACATATATTTTTGAGGAGGATTGTGAATGGGCGAAACTTTACAAGATATTAGATAAAGATTTATTTGCTATTGTAGAGAATAAATGGAAAAAGAACCTGACCAAAGAACCGCAAAAACCATTATCAGAACATGCCGAGGAAAGTTTAGAAAAATGGAACAAAGATTTTAATTTTAATAATCCAATTACGAAATTAAAAAAATAAATTTAATAATAAAAATCTATGAAACCAACTACATACACAAAATATCATATATTCACTAATGGGCTTGATGAATGGTTTGATGATTATAATGAAGCAATGACTTTATACAAAAAATGGGTAAAGGAATATGGAACGGCAAGGCTATATGAAGAAACAAGAACAACTGGATTTGAAGATAAATATGATAATGATGATGTTATTGACGAAATTTGTTTAGAAAGTTTTGGCGAGTGGCCGATGTAATTATTAATATAATTAAGAATAATAAACTATATGACAACTAATAAAAAAGGTTATCAAATTGTTAATCGTGAAGAACAAATTGATAATCTAATAATGTGGATAGCGGAAACCAAATCAGACAACGATAAGTTTTTAATGAAAGAAGATTTAAAGTTTCTATTATCCCTAAATTGTAAAAATGTTTATTCTTCGGAATCAACGAATGAATACATAGAAATAAAAGACTAACTTTAATCAAAAAATATGGAAAAAATACTCTTAAACTTAGCAAATATTCATTTAATAGAATTTTGCAAAGCGCATAACATAGATTGTTCTGGTACGTTTTTATTTAAATATAGCAGACGCTGGACTTACGCCTTAGTCAGAGATATTGACGGGTTGGGTATAGTGACCGTGACTTTTTACAAGAACAGAGTACCCTCTTATTATGTGACTAAAAATTTATAATATTGTAAAAAATAACTATATGAAAATAATAACATCCAAACAATTAATAGATAGAATCGCCGATTATGAATTTGGTAAATTCGGCCTAAATAATGTCAACAATTCAAGCGTAAAAATCAACAATCCTAAGTTTAATATTGGTAATAAACAGGTTGTAGGAGATCTCGTAATAGAATCTGACGGGAAAAAACAGGTATTTAAAGATGAAGTGTGGGAAATAGGAACAATATTTTTAAGTAATAACGAAACACTAAAAATAGTCAATGATTGTACAGACAAAGAATTAGATAAAGAGGACTATTTAATAATTTGGGATACCCTATTAAGATATAAACGAAAAGCATTAAACGAATATCCAGAATTAGGGCTTGAATCACATAAAACAATGGAACGAATTAAGGATATTATGTTTAAAATTAACGAACACTACTTATAAAAATATGGAAAAAACTCCATTTAAAATTATAGATAAATACGCTTTTGATGAGCATAGATTCAAGACAATTGAAGAAGCTCAGGCGTGGATAAGGAAAAATACAATGCCGGACTACATTGTAATTGATGATATTCTCTATACTATGGAAGAATATGACATGGGCGGTCAAGACACATCTTATTATAATAAAAGAACGGGGAAGACGCTATCCGTCAAAAATAAGGATCGTTATAAATTTGGATTTGGCGATTCAGAATTATCAATTGATGAAATTGGATGTTATAGGAATGATATTGATTATACTGACTAATTAATTAATAATAAAAACATGTTTGACAAAAACTTTTATCCTACTCCAAAAACCATAATAGAAAAGATGATTGGTGGCCGCGACCTTAGAGGTAAAACAATCCTTGAGCCGTCAGCCGGTAAGGGCGATATTCTTGAGTATATAGAGAATCGGTATAAATATGATCAATACGATAAACCTAAAATGTATTGCATAGAAAAAGACGAAGAATTACAGCATATTTTAAGGGACAAGGGTTTTCGCTTACTTGATTCTGATTTTCTAAAACATAGAGCCGATATTAGCTATGATTATATCTTCATGAATCCGCCGTTTGATAATGGCTATCAGCACCTACTCAAGGCATGGGATATTATCCATAACGGCGAGATAATTTGTCTATTGAACGAAGAAACCATAAAAAACCCCTATTCAAAAGGCAGACAGCTTTTACTTAATATCATTAAAGAACACGGCCAGACAGAATCTTTGGGCAATTGCTTTTCTTTTGAGGCGGAAAGAAAAACCGATGTAAACGTAGTCATGATAACTTTGACCAAAAAACAGAGTAAGGAGAATCCGTTTGATTTTAATCTCAATGATACAGAAAAAATAGAGTTTAACGAGCAATTTTTTAGCAACGAGATTGCAAGGATAGACGTATTGCAAAATATTTGCGACCAGTACCAACGAATAAAAAATGACTTTGCTGATATGTTAAAGAGTAAAAACAGAATAAATAAATATGTTGCTAATATTACGGGAACTGATTACGGCATACAAAGCGATTACGGGCTTAAAAAAGTAAACAAGGAAGAATTTGACAATTTTATTAATGATCTAAAAGCTGAAATATGGCGTAATATTGCAAAAAAAACAAACATAGAGAAGTATATGACCGATAGCACCTCAAGGAATTTCACTAAATATCTACTGGAAAGAAAGGATTTAGCTATAACCAAAGAGAACATACAGAAATTTGTTAGTATTATATTCCAAAATAGATTTAACATTCTTGAAAATGGTATAGGCGATGTGTTTGATACATTCACTAAATACTATAAAGAAAATAGGTGTCATGTTGAGGGCTGGAAAACTAACGACAGATTCAAGGTCAATAAAAAAATCATTCTTCCTAATTGGATAAAGTATGGAGATTATTATAATCAGGAACACTTAAAAAAATATGGAGATTATTTTAAGACCCAGTATGATCGCAAATATGGCGACATAGACAAAGTTTTATGTTTTATATCCGGCGAGTCGTATGACAACGTTAGAACGATAGCGGGGGCATTAAAAAATAAATTTGATATTCTTGGAAAAATAACCACTGGTGATAAGTTTGACAATACATGCGAAAGCACTTTCTTCAATATTAAATTCTTTAAAAAAGGAACAATACACTTAGAATTTAAAGATGAGTGGTTATGGTCAGAATTTAATATGAGAGCTTGTGCCGGAAAAAACTGGTTGCCAGAGGCCGAGGTCAGGGCGTGGAAACAAGAGATAAAAGATTTAGTATTAGCATAAAAAAATATGTCAAAAATAAGCCACTCGCCTCACTATGAGAGAAAATTTATTACACTCATAGAAAATGTTTTACCATTTATCACCGAAGAAAAAACTGTAAAAATATATTCTGGACATGTGGTTAATATGGGTTCACAACGTTATCAGACATTCAAAAAAAGCGGAACAAAGTGCGTAAAGTGTGGGCTTGAGGGAAAATTCTTTGCCCTTGAAAAAGCAACTCTACAAAAAACAAATAAATATCATTTCAATCTTTATGGAATAGATAAAGACGGAAATGAAGTCATGATAACGAAAGATCATATTATACCAAAATGCAAAGAGGGGAAGGATTATATTGATAATTATCAAACAATGTGCTTAAAATGTAATGAATTAAAAAAAGACAATTATGAATGAAGAAATAGAATTAAAGGGGAAATTAAGACTTATCTATCTTGAACTATCGGCCAACAGAATATCGCTGAAAGAAATTGCCAAACAAGAAAAGGATATAAGGGATAGCAATAATCTCTTGTTATCCGAGTTTGTTTCTGGTATTAATAAACTTCGTGATAAAAGATATAGTTATAATAAAATAGGACACGAAATTATGGGGTTGCGGCCGAGCAGATTAACTACACAAAAAGTATATCAATTCATGAAGATAAACAAAAAAAGAAAATAATGGTTATCCACTTGTCAAGTTTGCTAAAATGGTATATAATAATGATATTGGGATAGAAACTTTTTAGCGAATCAGCCGGAAAAGGATCACATAGACGTTCAATTCGTCTATCCGGCCTAAATAATTAATTTAAAAAATATAATTTTACAAAAATATGAACAAAGTCAAGCGTTCGGGCGATCATGCCTTTAAGCCCGTCAAGACAATTCCTGACGGAAAAAACATAAAACATAACGGTTCTTATGTGTTTGGTGTCGGAGAAGCGAGCAATCACAATCACGTGATCATGGTCAAAAACAAACAAGATTTAATTATTACTGAAGCACCGGACGGCGGAGTATATTTCAACCTGTTATCTGACGGCGAATTATCCCACGTGATAGGAGATAGCGTTAGGACTGCCGACCACAAGACGATCCCGATAAAGAAAGGTTTTTATGTTCACATTGTTGAGCGCGAGCAAGATATTTTTCTTGGTGTTGTCAGAAAAGTTATAGACTAAAATATGATTACAAAATTAACAAACGAGCAAGAAAATAAAATACCTGAATTTATTGAAAGGTTCATTGGACTTGCAAGTAAGAAAACGGACAGAAATGAGGCAACAACCGCTATACATAATTTTTATGAATTTGCCGGATACAAAAAACCAATAATTGTTTTTGCAAAATCTCCAATAGGGGCGGTTTTAATGAATATAATATTTAATAAATTAGTTAAAAAA
>Ga0208375_1000494_pt1 | contig 56836 bp, 94 predicted proteins | sample RifOxyD1_FD_184038 | JGI IMG/M metagenome (GOLD analysis project Ga0208375, IMG submission 184038) | Soil microbial communities from Rifle, Colorado - Rifle Oxygen_injection D1 (SPAdes) | ecosystem: Environmental > Terrestrial > Deep subsurface > Rock core/Sediment | place: Rifle, Colorado... | reverse complement strand
GATGCCGTAGGGGTCACAGGGTACTGTGTGACCTCGGTTAATAACTCTTCTGGCTGCTCCTGGGCAGGCTCTGCTCAGACGACAATCACCTTCACATCCTCTGGATCTCAGACAGGCTACGGATGGTGCAAGGACGCTGCGGATAACATCTCAAATAGTTCTAGCGATGGGGTGGTTATTACCCTGTCAAATCCATCAATAACCCCCGGATCTGGTTCGAAGCACACTCCAGGATCAGGGGCTAAGGTGACGTGGGGGAATTGATCGGACTGGAGAAATACGAATCGGTGAGGAGGTTTCAGGATGCCCAATGACCATGCAGACGACAGGCTTGTCAAGGCCCATGAAGATAGGATGGAGGGCATTGAAAAATGGTGTTCTAAATTAGAGAAGAAAGTGGATCAGATACCCTGGATCTTATTAGCAGCCCTATTTAATCTTGTCCTCACAGGGGCAGGTATAATCGTTATGGTGGTCAAATGAACACTAAGGAATTGGAAGAGAAGATCAAATACTACTTTAGCACCGTAACCGACGAACAGTTTGAGAAGGATCTTAAAGAGGTAGAACGGATGCCTTCTTCGAAATATGACGTTAAACTGTTTGGGAGATTGGAAAATGAAATCTATTCCAACAGAAAATGAGATCTGGATTATAAGATGTCCCTGTTGTAAGAACGAATTGAAGATTTATCAGAGAATTGACGTTTTGAAGGTTGTTCCGCGAAAGAAGAACGTGGGTCGCAAACCGGTGAACAAATGAACGGAGACTCTGGGGAACGTGAAAACATGGATAGTTCTAACCCTCGGGGCGATGAGGGAGCAGATGTTTGATGCGATTACCTGTCTGTCAAAAAGGGAGATGGGCTTGATGCTGATCTGTTTAAAGAAGGCAAAACGAAATCTGGACTCGGTGATTGAGAGGATGGAGAAGAATGACACCTGAATATATCGTCATCCACCACAGCGCAACAAAGGATAGTGGAACGGTCTCCTGGGGGGCAATCCGTAAGTGGCATATGGGCCTGCATCCTTATAGCCCTTACAAGAATAATCCTTGGATAGACATTGGCTATCATTTTGGAATCGAATTCGTTGACGATCAGTACGAAATCCTGTTAGGTAGATATCCAGACAGGGATGGGGCACACACTATCGGGATGAATGATAAATCAATCGGAATCTGTGTGGTTGGGAATTTCGATGTTGATGTTCCGGATGAAAAGATGGTAAGAAAACTTCACTCGCTAGTTACGTGGCTTCAGCTTAACTATGATATCCCAGATGTTAATATTATGGGACACAGAGAATATGCAATGAAAACCTGTCCTGGAACTAATCTTTGGAAGATTGTAGAAGAAATGAAGCGATGGGGACATATCAAAGATAAGACTGTAATCTGAAAGGAGAAACGAGGTGGGATCTGGGGCGGTCGATGGAAGGTCCCTTGTGATCCATATCATATGGAAGGATGAGAGGAAGAGCCTGCGTTTAGGCGGACGTAATCCCGAAAGGGGATGATGGTGATACTCCAATGAAAAAACTTCTTGGTCCCATCGGTGGTTTGCTGGCAATCATAATGGTTATCTTTGGGGTGTATTTTTACATTGAGGAAAGATATGCTCTCTGTGAAAACCTGAAGAAGCTGGAACAGAGATTGGACTACAAGGTCTTGAGCGACCAGTATCAATCCATTCAACAGAGGTAATGGGTAATCAAGGGACGGCACGGAGAGGTCCCGAAGGATAAGACTGTGAAAGAAGAGTTACAGAAGTTAGAGATCGACAAGGAACGGGTGCAGAAGAAACTTGACGCGATGGAAAAGAAATGAAGGGAGGTTCTATGGAGGCAGTGATCAAGGCAATAACAGAATTCTGCAAGGTCTTTGTGAGCGACAAGATCCTCGTGATTTTGGCAGTCACGGCGGTCACGATCCTCTCAATCATCTACATCCCGGATAAGGCAGAGACAATCATCACCTCAGCCTTCACAGGCCTCTTCGGGGTGGCAGTCGGGATGGGGATTAGAAGGTCGGGGGATACTACGGAAGGGGGGACAAAATGAAACTCTTGTTGGTTGGTATCTTGGTATTCATGTTAGTGGGATGTGCCGGCCAGTTCCAGGGGATAGGCGATATTGGCACCCTGGACCTCAAGAACGCCGAACAGACGAGGAAGCTGGCCAAGGACCTGCTCTCTACCTGGAAATTAAACTCAGGCTTCCTGAAGGGCTATCTCGGCACAAAGATGAAGGAACTTCCGACCTCATTGACCGAAGCCATGACGGAACTCGATACGATAGCCAGTAAGCCGGAAGATCAGTGGACGGATGCGGATCTCGGCTACAGCCTCGGAGTTAGAGTAAGGCTGCTATCGGCGGTTGTTCAGCAGGCGATAAAGCAATTTGCCCCGGAAATTATGTCCTACATCCCCGGATGGTTGGCGCTATGAGCACATTCTATGTTATCGGCGATCTCCACTTTCAAGGCAAAGGGCGGGGCGACGAACTTGGAAAGGCTGGTAGGATAGCCCTCAGAACTTTCCTGATGCCTCTTCCCGATAGGTCCGTCATCCTCAATGGCGACATCCTTGATCTCCTCCGGGAATCACTTGCAGGGATAGAAAAGAATGATGAGGATCTCCTGGCGTTGCTATTCAGGAAGGCCAGAGCCTTCAATGCTGGCAATCACGACCGCGCCGCCAGGGAGTATATGGACGGCCAATATAGGGGAGTGCCCGTGACAGATAAACTCATTATCGGGGATACTATCTTTCTCCACGGCGACCTCTTTGACCTCGTAAACTCACAGGGAAGGGTATTCGGGGAGACGATCACCCGTATTGTAGACTGGCTGGCCGACCGGATACCAGGAGTGATGAAGCATGCCCGTAAGTTAGAAGCATGGGCTCGAAAAGTAGGGAGATTCGGGGGGCCTGCAAAGTACCGGGAACTAGCCTTCGACTATATCAGGACAATGGAAGTGAACGGGGTGAAGATCCGCCGGGTTGTCCTGAATCACACTCATAAGAAAGATCACGTGGAGAAGGACGGGATGACGTATCTGAACTCGGGGACCTGGATCAACGGGAAAAGAGACTTTTTGAAAATAGAGGTTGACAGCCGAGGTTGAGTGGAATATATGAAATACAAAACTTAGTTGGGAGGGATTATGTACATAATAACATCTTATAGAAAGAGTAAGCATAACGGATTCGGTGCCGTACCAGCTGGTCCCATAGGAAGCATAGCTGGAGGAGCTATCGGTTCTGTTATCCCAGGTGTAGGAACTATGCTGGGCGCATCGATGGGAGGTGCCATAGGAAGTCTCTTCGGAGGAGGAAGTAGTACGGGCACTAATTATGCTGGCAGAGCTGAATTAATGAGGGCCTGGACAGAGAGACAAAGAACATGGGGCGCTGGTATGGCTTATGAAGCGGCCATAGGTCTGATAGGTCCTGATCCAAATACCCTAAAAGGTAAAGCGAAGATATCCAGGAAGGTTGAATTAATGGGAAAAGGAGATGCATATAAAATGATGATTGCCCAAGGTGGGGACAGTTTACCTTCTGCATCAATAATTCCCAGCCAAATTGCAGGAATACCTTTTTCATATATATTAATCGGAGGAGCAGCTATTTTTCTATTAAGAAGGTAAGGGATTGTTAAGAAACTGTTTATGTGGTGGACTGTTTGTATATGATACTTGGGAGGTATTTATCATGGCATTCTTAGGAGAATATGAGCTTGCCGGAAAAGAAGAGATTAAGGTTAAACGGGAAGAAAGACGAGCTACCAATCTTGCCAAGAAAGAAGAAAGGCAGCAAAAGATATTAAAGAGAGAGGAAGATAATAGAAATAGGTCACTACCCCAGGTTTCACAGAATGTAATACCTGATAATCAGATAGAGTCTATACCATCGGACGTCTCATTCACAGAAACATATCGGCCATTGATACCTACAAATATTACTGGGGGTGATGCTCCGGGACTGATTAATACCATCTCTACATTGATTACAGATATTGAAAGATCGAGGAAGATATCGAGAAGAAGAGTCAAGACAGATGAACCTGTTTTTCGTATTCTTCCGGTAGGACCGGCGGTTCCTGATTTGGAGCAGACTATATCACAACCCATGCCACTTACAGAAACAAGGAAGAGATCCGTCACAAAATCGGAGAAGTCCGGAAGATATAAGACCATGGCAGAACAGCTTAGGACCTCTGTACAAGAAACTGATGTACAAGGAACTGAAATCGAACGAAGAAGAAGTAGAAAGAATAAGAAATCAGATATGGTCCCCATTCCAATAGAACAAGGTATACCAATACAACAAGGTATTCTAAACAATACAATACCATCCGATACATCGATTAACATAGGAGGATTTAACTTGGATTGGAAAGTATTAGCAGTTGCTGGATTAGCAGCTATGTTCTTATTCAGAGGAAGAGATAAGGATAGAGGTAGAAGTAGAGAGGATTCGGAATAATACATAACAGTCAAATCTTATAACAGGAGGTAACTCGCTATGTTTGGACAAGATGATTATCAGTATATTTACTCCGACATTCCCGCTTATCAAGAACCTTCGTATGATTCGTTTCTTAACTGGGGTCAGCCGGTAGAATATGATTGGGAGAATGCCCCTACCCAACCATGGATATTGGACTGGGTTAGTCAATGGAAAGGTACAGGGATCGATTCTACATTATTTGGAGAAGATATTGGAGTAGGTCCGAGTCCCACAAAAGGGGACAGTCTTGCGACAGGATTCAAGGACTATTTACCCCTTATTCAAAGTGTTGTAGGGAGTTTTGGAAAATTGTTCGGGGGAGATTCGAAGGCTATCCCCAAACCGATAGCAAGACCTACTACAACACAAAATCCTTTAACTGCCGGGTTAGGTGGATCTCTTCCAATTTTAGCTATCATTGGAATAGGGGCATACCTGGCCTTTGGAAGAAAAGGAAAAGGTGTAGAGGGTACAGAAAGGAAATCTCAGTAAAGAGGTTTGAAATTGGAACTAAAAAAATCCGATGTGATATGTTCCGACGTTGAAGAAGTGATTGATCTTGCTCAGAGTGAGAGAGGTATTTATGAGCCGTCTAAGATTATCAAAGTTGCTAAACGCAAAAGACGTCCCAAGGTTTATCAGACATTAGGAGAGATAGCGGATGGGGTTGAGATAGGATTAGGAATGCTAGAGAGATTCCTGTTTATTATAAATAAGATAAACAGAAGGTAATTATGAGTCAGTGGACCAACCAAAACCAGTTATTCATATCTCTCCCGGAAGATGTCTTGCTTGCTATTACCGCTTACGGTGAGGCTGCATCCGATGGTCCGGAAGGGATGCATGCGGTATTATCGGTGATTAAGAATAGAACTTATTTCAATGAATTCCAGGATAAAGAAATACTAGGTCTGTCAGGATCCGTTTATCGTGCGGTTGTTTTAAAGTACAAGCAATTCTCCATGTTCAATCCCAATACTACATCGAGAGCGATCGCTGAGCGGATGGCTATTAATTTTGATTCTGAAGTTTATAACAATGAGACATTGGCTAAGGCTTACGATCTGGCCCAGATGCTTATGAGTGGAATATGGGACGATTCAACAGGAGGGGCCACCTATTATCATGCAACGTATGTGAGCCCGTCATGGGCAAGTGGTTATCAGTTAACCGGACAGATCGGGAATCAGCTGTTTTACGCGGATAAGTCAATTCCAAGCTCTACATTTACGGCCGGTTTTGGGAATTTAGGTAACTTGGTAGGATTGGGGGAGATATCCGAAATTCCAATAACCGGATTGATATTTATGGGAATGGCGGTTGGGTTGGGGTATGAGATTATAAAGAGAAGAAAATTAGGAGGATAGAGTGTTAGGAGGATAAAGTGAGAAAATTTGTGAACTTTAATGGAAAGGTAGCAAGTATCCATTACAGAGATCCAAATCCAATTACCCTTACAAAAGAAGTGACTGTATTCTTTGTAGATGATGGAAATGGAAAGTCCCTAAGTTCAGAACAATGGCCAGAATTGATTGGGGCAACATATAATACAATTCCTGGGAACGATTTCATTGCTACAACAGTAGGTGGAAGGCAACTAAAGGGAGGGTTTCTACCATTACAGATATTTGAGTATCCAATTAAGTTAAAGGATCTATATCCCATATCCCTTCATACCAAGAGGATAGACTTTCTACGATCGCAAGGATTCTTTGTTTGGGAACCTCATTGGTTTGGAAAAAAGAAACCTACTATTACACATGCCAGAATATTTCTTAAGTCAAGAACATGGAATCAGGCATATGATAAAATTCCCAACGAAATTATAGATAGAATTTATCAGTACTCGTCAAGAGAAGATCAAGATTCAGAACTACTTGCAGAATGGAATGGAATTATTTATACCACAAATAGCTATACTATAAATTGGGAAGTACATAATAATCAGGGAGGATGACACCATGGCAAGCTATCTTCAGCAAGGATCTTCAGGGTCAGGGGTTAAGCAGTTACAGATTGATTTGTTCACATTAGGGTTCGAGGTAGGTGCAATCGATGGAGTATTCGGATTTCAGACCAAAAAGGCTGTGCTTGATTTTCAGTACACGTATGGAGTAACGGTAGACGGGATTGTCGGAATGGAGACTGCTACCGCTATCAAGGAAGCGCTTGATTTATTTTACCAGGGGAACTGGGACTCATCCAATGATCCGCTTAAATATGAAGGAACGACGCCTACCGTCGGAACTCCGAATGTCCCAGCAGAATACGATTGGGCAAATGCTCCGACTCAGCAATGGATACTGGACTGGGTTAGTCAATGGAAGGGAACAGGAACAGGAACAGGGACAGATACAGGATCTGGGACCGGGATATCGGTCTTGGATAGTATTTTGCCTAAGATGCCAGCGGGGTTTAGCTGGAAATGGGTTGGGATAGGGTTGGTGGGAGTTGTAGCGATAGTGAGTATGATGGGACAAGATAGAAAAAGTAAAAAGATAAGGAGGGGATGAAAGATGACACCACAACAAATTAATAGGTTAGTGGATGATGAAGTCGGAAGCTCACCTGATTCTATTGTGATATTTGCTGAAGCATTAGCTCAAGCTGCTTACGAAACTGCTAGTCATATGAGATCGGATTGGCAGGATGCAAGAATGGCTCGTATTTGGGAAAAGATAGGAAAAGAATATGATTCTGTAGCAGCTAGAGTCAACAAGCTTTATGGGATGATGACATAATGAAAAAACTCCGTGCTCGCTGTCCTATTTGTAGCCGGGTATCAGATCTTGACCACTTCGAGGGCCCTGTGACTAAGATTCAGGTGTTTGTGCAAGAGTTTGGAGGGAAGGTTAAGGGCGAGACGACCGGGAGAGGATCGGCCAAAGGCGCTATGAGCTATACGGACGTGACCGAGACCGAGAAAGGGCAAGAGATAGTGGAAATGATAAGGAAGAGACTGAAGAAATCCAAATAACCTTGTTCATTTGTAAATCTTACCCCTGTCCCTCAAGACTTCTCGCTTATCTCGCCGCCTTACCCTTCGCCAATCCAAAAAGTCTTGACCTGGGGCATCCTGGAGGTCAAAGAATTTCTAACTTTAATCCAACATCTCATAATACTCGCTATAGAATATCCGAGAATTCAAGTTAAAAATATCGTTGTGATACTGACTTATAATTAACTCCATAAAGCTCTCTTGCAAATTTCAACAAAACCTCATCAACGTCTTTAAGATCACTTTGTATGAGTTCTGTAACATCCCCAGGCGAAAACGAGGTTCCCCTTGAAGAACGAATACCCTTTAATCTCATATATTTTGCTGTTTCAAGAGAACTTCTTGTTTCTATATATACTATAATCATACTTTCATTAACTGAATGTGGCCTTAAATCCAAAGCTAATATTAACTGATTTATCTCATCTTCCATTAACTTCATCTTAGACTTAAGCGTAATAATTAATTCATTAATGGTGATCCACTTTTCCTTATTCGAGAACATATTAATAATCTTCATGTTTTATCTCCATGTCAAAATATAAGTCCTTCTCTGATATGTCTCGTATCTTTTGCTAAAGCTTTCGCGTAGATCATCACAGTAGATAAATCGGCATGACCTAACCAATCTGCAATCGTTGTACCACCTACACCCTGCAATGCACAGTTAACCGCGAAACTATGACGAAATATATGAGGATGGGAACGTCTAGAATCAATTCCAGCCTTCCTACAATAACGTCTTACAAGATAATAAACATCCTGTCTCGTAATAGGAAAGAGCTTAGTTTCTTTGTCCAGGGAATTTACTTCTATGTAGTCTTCTATCTGATTAATAAAGTTCTTGGGAATAGGTATAGACCTCCATTCTTCTCTCTTCCCCTTCTTCCTAGATCTTTTTTTTAGGCTTCTAACTTTAACCGTTCCTAAATAAGAATCGAGATCACCAACCATAAAATTACACAACTCAGAAACCCTCACTCCGGTATTCCACAGAAAGTCTATCATTAGATAATCTCTGCTTTGTCCCTTCTTGGATTTTATAAAATTTTTAATCCGGTCTACCTCATCCCTGGTTAAATAGTCCGGGATAGGCCCATATGGGATAGGGTAATTAGACCTTCTAATGATATTCATAAGCTTAAATTCTTTCCGCTCAGCGATCCATACCCCATACCCTATCACCGATCGGGGTATTTGTCAAGAAACGGATTTTGACAAATATATTTCATTTCGATTAAATCGAAATACCCTATGCCAGCGGGACCGTCAATATGGGACCCTATCTACCCTTTTTCTTATCAGACCTGGGCAGTGGATCTCCGAACTGATCATAGCCTACCCACTGTTCTAATAAATTAATGACAACAGCCCGCACTGGGCGATGTTCATCTATGGCTTTGTGTTTGACTTTCTCCCAGAAATCTTCACTTAGATCACGGAGAAGATAATCGCTCATGACGATGGGACCTCCTTTCTGTCTATATCAACCTTCTTCAACCTTTCAATCATTTCCGGGTACGCACATCTGACAATATTCTCCATGCATGTACTACAGATAGCAATCTTAGGATCGTGACCTTGAAGTCTGAACGATGATAACTTATCAGGTTTACCGCATTGATTGCAGTAACCTGATTCGTGACGAACAAATGATATAACATTGGACATGATAATCCTCCACTTATCCTTGACTGTTATGTGAGACTTGTTATATAAAAATTGATATTAATATCCCTACAACAATTCCCAGAAAGATAATAATGGATGGTTTTAGGTTTATGATTAGGTTTCTCATATGTCTCTATTCTTAATCTCTTTTCTCCAAAGATTTAGGTTAGAGCAACATCCTGATCCGATATATAATTCCCTTTTAAACTCTTCAGCTAACCCACACAGATATCGATTCTGATCCTCACTCCAATAGAGATGAGGACATCGACCTAACAATTCCCCATCTCTACGGGTGAGATACCAAAATTTAGCAGCTACATAACATGGAGCCTGTAAACAACAGAATCCGCATCCGGTGCATGACGGAAAATAGATATTGGATTCAGATTCAGACAAGCTAGACTTTCCAGAAATCATCGTCTTCCCCGGTTATGGTAGATGGTACAGTTTTAAGCGGTTCAGGTGTTTCAGGTTGCCCTGTCACCTTCGATATTTCTGATTCTGACTTTTCCTCTGCTTCTATCTCAGCCTTCGTTCTCCGACGGCGGCGCTTCTTTTCTCCATTTGTAGTGGCAGAAAGTTCTGCAGAAGATCCCAGAGATTCAACCTTGGTAATGGATGGTTCTGATTCTGACTTTGATGGAATAGCAATAGACGGAAATATATCGCCCGCCTTTCCTCTCCATTCCTCTATCTTAATAAGCCGTTCTTGAAATAGATCAAAACGACCGGAGAGGAACCGGATCTCCTTGATTATATCTTGGGTTATATCTTGATCTCCCTGTTTGGATTTATTCGTGTCGGCAGTGTTAATCCATGTGATGATACCCTGAAGGCGAGTCTCAATGCCAGAGATCTTCTCTTCGATCCGATTCATACGACCGCCTAGCATGGCGACTTCTGGACCATCAACCTGGGGTATATCTTGAGGTACCGTTACAAACTTGGACCTGATCAGGTCAATATTGGCTTCCAGAAGTACTGATAATCGTTCTAAGATGCCTGTTAGGGGGACGGTCATATCTACAGAAAGAGATAGTGTCTTACCGACAACTTGGACACCTTTTTTCTCTTCCTTCTGAATCTGTACTGTCGGACGCTCTTCTATCGGTACCGATACTTTCTTTTCTGACTCAACTTTCTTAGGTTCCTTCTTTTGTGCTACCTTTTGTTCTGACTGTTCTGATTTTTTCTTTGTCATTGTCCTTTCTCCTTTCTCCTTTCTGAAATTAGGTTAGAAATAGGTTTACTTATCTTTCTCGAAATCACCTTCCCACAGGATCTCTGCCCATAGTCCACCATGGAGCTGCCACTTACTCCACCCTTTATATCTTATTTCAATCCATTCTGATCCGTCTTTTTCCTAACTCGCTTTCGATTACTTTCATAGCCTGTGTAGCTCATTTTCGGAGATGATTTTCTCAGCCACCGCCTTCAATTCCTCGACCGATGGAAGCGGAAAACTGTAAACAGTAATATCCTTTTCCAACTCGGTAGGGATCTGAGTTACCGGGGATATAATAACAATATGCCGGTAACTAGATTTGAGAACTGGGATAATATTTTTAAGGGTACGGAAAACCTGGACCGTACCAATAAATTTATGGAAGTCTTTAAGAAATAGAATTGAATTCTCAGGCAGCGAATGTGCTGCCTGAATGGCTTTGGTAGGATCAGAAACAGGTTGTAATTTCCCGGTTGCGTGTTCTTTCAATCCATCAATTATGTCCCATGAATAGCAACCATACCCGGAAGCCTCCTGAGATAATGTTGAGATCGCGCGTCCTTCTTCATGGGTTTGCACCCAGAGAAGGGGATAGCCCGCTTTGAGATAGGTTTGAAAAGTGCTCATTTTTCCCCTCCTCTGCCTCGGTGTTATACTGGGCAGTCAGTGGTTTAGAGTAATCTATCTCTGAGAGACCTCATCCGCAAAAGCTTTTTTAGCGGCGTCCCAGTCCTCCTCCTCATCGTAAGGGTAGAAATTCCAGTCACCAGCAGCGAACCGTTTCTCAAACTCTGTATTTAATGCTTTCAACTCGTACTCATCGTATTCCTCTGTATTCTGTAGTGAATAAGACTTTCTCATTTCTTCCTACCTTTCTTCCTGTCTTTCCAGGATGTCATTTATTATAATTGATTATCAATATATCATGATTATCAATATATCGGATTGATAATCATTTGTCAAGCATTATTTTCAATTTTACATAAATTTTTTTCCTTAACAATATCAATACCTTATCCTCATATTTACTGATTATTAGAGAATTTTAATCTTTATTTATTTGACAATCACACAATTTTTAGATTACAACCCTTTCTGTTTTCAGGTTTAGTTTTATGGCGTATGGGGATACGCCAAACACGGTCAGCGGGGAAACTGACCGACCTTGCGGGAAGAGATCAGGGACCATCAGGAAAGGGCCGAGGGAATGTACAAAACTTCTCAGTGTTGTGGTACACCTAGAATAGATCAATCAGTTTTTCCCTCCACCAATAATCCGGTGGCTTCCGATCCCTCCCGCAGCCGATGGATGGTTACTGTAAAAGGTAACTGTCCATCGGCATTTTTATTTCTATCAATCCCATATCCAAGAAGAGCAACCTTCCTGAAAAATTAAGTGAGAAGTTGTGGCGACTCTATCTCACGGTCCGGGGTACGGGAAGGTTGCTCTTAAAATAAATCTCATGTCTAAGTTCTGATGTCTGAATTTAGGATAGACCTTTAGGCCAGCGGCTTCGCCGTGGCGACTTTACCGGGTCCAGGGTAGTAAGGCAATCCGGGGTAGGGATTAAGGTTAATAATGGCTAAAGTTAAAAAAGAGTTTCCGATTGCTATTTCCCATACTGGTCTTCATATCTGTATTGATGATATCTTAACTCCGACTGAAACCCTAGGTTATATTAAACAGCTTCAGAATGCTTTATGGGAGTGGCATAAGTTAACTGGTAATAAATTAGATGAGGGGAAGCCTAAATGAATAAAGTAACCTGCCCTATCTGCCATTGTTCTAGTTATGATTGGAATTATCAGCCTGCTATCCGTCAGGGTGCATCGAACGGTGTCAACATCGTCGATGTGGGATATAAGTGTCCTAAATGTGAGCATGAGTTCGGGTTTGAGGTATTGAAAGATAAAAATATCAATCAGGATAGGGTTTAGTTAAGATAGGGGTTTGATTATGGTCCCGGTTAATTGTCCCTTCTGTTATGGTGAATACGCTCTCAGACCTATCCCGGTTGAGCCTTACTGGGAGGTTAGATGTATTAAGTGTAACCGAAGTAGTGAGATAGATAGGGAAAGGGAAGTAATGAGATTGCAACAAGGGAAGGAGGTGAAAGAACAATGTTGAAGTCTGAGCTTGAAGAGTTGGTTGCAGATATTGAAGCGGTTTATAATAACAATTTGCTTACCGATTCAGAAAAAGTAAAAGAGATTAAAGATTTGATCAATCCACCTGAATTTGAATAAGGAGTGTGAATATGCCTAATCTCGATCTTACTCAGGAAGAATTACGACTCTTATGTGATGACCTGGAAGATAGCCTTGAAGGTACTCACAATGGACCTGATTGTGAAGACTTGTCTCTCTGTCCAGCGGACCATTTTGACGAAGAGGAGGATGTGATTACACTGTCTCAGTCGATGCTAAAGAAAATTAAGGAAGCACTATAAATCTCAGTGACCGAGGTGTCCGATGAGTAATAAGATAGACGTAATAGACCTGGACGATTTGTTACCAGAAACTAAGCAAGAATGTAAATCAGAATTTAAGTTAGAAATTAAGCCAGAAATTAAGCCAGAGATCAAAACAGAATCCAAACCAGAACCAGACTTAGACCTACCACAACCTTCTTCTCCTATTGACCTTTCCGAACTATCCTCTACCTGTGAATTTATTAATATCGACAAATCCAAGAATGCCTGTAGGTTTTATATCTCCGGTGGTTTCTGTTCCCATGATTGGATGTTCAGGTGCGTAGAATGGCTCAAGCGGAACACAATCAAGCTATCCTATTCTTTCATGCGGGATTTCATTCATTGCCATCGGAAGTGCTACCATGGGCAGATTCAGGGGTTGCAGCTCCGAGTCCCATCCTTACCCCTTATCCAGGGAAGGATAGCTTCTAAGGTCCTATCTCAATTACACGATAAGAAATTTGAGAATGAGCAGTTAAACATCCGTCAATTCATCAAATCTCAGGCTACCCCGTATCTTATGGGTGATTCAGATAATCCCGATCTCCCGCAGGCTCTTGAATCCATGACAGCGCTTTTTGAGGGATATGTTGAAAAGGAGATGCATACCGTTAAGGGGGTATCCGAGTTTTATTTTCGATGGGAAGAGCTAGACTATCCTAGGATTCATGGATATGTGGACCTGATGCAGGAGTTTATTTTATCTGAATCCGGTAAACCTACCCGGACCATTGCCTATGAGTTTAAATATACCAAGAGCCCGGACTGGTATTCTAAATTTAATTTGATGTTTCAGCTGGGGACATATTTTTTGGGCAATCCAGAGCTGGAACGTATCACGGCCCGGATTATTCAGGCTCCGCAGATGCGTATGGGTAAGAATGAGAATCTTAGACAGTTCCACGACCGAGTAAAAGACGATATCGTTCGGCGGATCGGCCATTATGTGAACGATAGTAACTACTGGCGGACTGAGTATAACTATGAGGCAATCAAACAGAAGGCCCGGAAGATAGTGAACGAGATAACAACCTATATCCCCCAGGGGATTGAGGCATGGTATCAGGATGATCAGGCGTGTTTCAGTCCGCCATGTGAGTTTTTCAAGATTTGTGATTCGGGGGTTGTAAGCGAGACGTTGTATAAGAAGAGAGAGATGAGAGATAATGATAAAAAGATACCGCTATATACCGGGAAGGATTTCAAGTCCAATTAAGAGATGTATATGAGAGGGAATAAAACCAATGAGAATTAGAACAACTCCTATTCACATAGCTCACGTTATTGGGGATTGTGCGTTGTGCCATCAGAAGGTTTTGCATAGATGGGATTATGACCCATTTATAAGATCGGATGACGGTAAGCTAATTCATGAGTATTGCATAGAACCAGCGCAGAAACCATTATTTATGGATGAGATGGGAATAGTCAGGTTATGGAGTAAACCTTTACCGGTTAAGTTTGCTATATAGAGAGATAAATAGATGAATAAGGAGGTTAAAAAGTCCAATGAGACAATATTCTAACGATGAAGGCCAGCCGGACGATATCGGATCATGCTTTTTGGAATACGGGAAATTTGGATATGGCAAGACACATGCCCTTGGAACCTTACCTGATCCAATTGCTATTATCATCACTGAGCCGAGAGATCCCAGACGGATATTGGATTATGTCCGGGGTAGAAAAAAGGTCACTTATTTCGAGACGGATAGCTTTGATGAAGAGTTATCCCTTCTCAATAAGATGGTCACGGGCGCACAAGCGGGGAAACTTCCCTACAAAAGTATCGGTTATGATTCCCTTACCTTTAGACAAGGGTTATACAAGCTTACAATCGAGGATGACCGATATGGAGTGCGTCACCTGGAAGGTAAGGATCGGGGGATTTTAATCGACCGCAGTCGTTTGGATGAATCCGATTGGGGACCCATGGCCAGCATCATGAAGCGGATCACCTATCTCCTCAACCGTCTGTCTAAGTATGGCATAACAGTAGTCGCAACTGCGTCAGTCATGGAGCGCCCGAAGTGGAACCGGGATTTTGAGTATGCGCCGGCATTCCAGGGAAAAGAATATCCGATGCTGCTGAATGGATATTTTGATTTTATCGGATACATCATAGAACCTTTCCAGACCGATCCTAAAACCGGAATCATTACCGCTCCCCCGGTTATCTCTTTTCATTCCGAGAAGAAGAATTATGATGCTAAGTGCTGTAATGCAAAATTATTGCAGGCAGCGCATGTGTATCTGGATTATGAACATATTTTAGCAGTCATGAAAGGGGAAGTGGAGCCGAAGAGAATTGACGTGAGTGGGCTCGGAGGAGATACAGGGAAGATCGAGCTTTAATCCGGGCTTTATCTTAATCCGACCCCTACTTTAATCTGGGTTTTATTCTAACTATCTATTAATATCTTATTATTCTTAGGTCAACCACAACATTTCAACAAGGAGGGAGAAAATGGAGGGACCAAACTGTATTGGATTTAAAGATGGTCAGAGAGGTGATGGGGTATGTCGGAATTATAAATGTCAACACAATATCTTCTTCGGAATCTACGTCAAGTCTACTACAACATTAACCCGTCAAATCAGAAATTGCATGAGAGAATTAAGTCAACCGATGACGTTTCAGGAGATCGGGGATATCCTGGGGTTGAGTAAGCAGCGGGTACAGCAGATTGAAGAGAAGGCACTAAATAAGATCCGGGGTAGGTTTAGACATTTGAAACGAGAAGAGTTCAGGAACGTGATGGAGTTGATAGCGCCGTGAATCTAAATATAAAACAGGAAGGAGGTGACCGGGAGATGCCTAACAAACAAGAATTGATCGATTTCGCTGAAAACGTCCTTGATATGGCCTGTGAGGTGTTGGGGGTAGATAACCCCCTAGATAAAGTAGATAAAGGTGGCAAGATAAAACAGAAAGGAGGTGAATCAGAATGAAAGCTAAGATCGTATTGACCCTGAATGCAACTTACGAAAAGGGAGAAAAGATCACTAAAGAATTAGCAAAAAAGGCGAACTGGGCTGCTGATTTCCTGGGTGAACAGCAGGTTGAGGTGAAGATTGCCAGGGTAGAAATGGACAAGGTTTGATTCCTCCGGTTCTAACTATCTATTTCTTATCTAACCCACTAACCAGAAAGAAAGGAGTATACTATCATGGGAGAAAGAGTAAAACCGGCATTCACCAGTGAGTTCGAGATGGTCCCAGAGGGTTTATATATCTTTCGGACCGAGAAAGCAGACGTTAATAAATCCGATAAATCTGTCAAGCACTTCTCCATCCGGTCTCTTGTCGAGGGTGGCGAAGAAGATGGCGTATCTATCCTTGACGGCTTCCCTCTCGTATCGGAGAAGAACTTTGGGGCGGCCCGTCTTCTTGGATTTCTCATCAAACTTGACATCATCGATCCCAAGAAGTTCTTGGACGCCGAAGGGACCTGTGACATTGAGCTTTTTGCTTCTGAGAAATTCGAGGAAAAGTTCAAGGTCGCGGTGCCCGGGAAGGTATTCGGCGGGAAGGTCAAACACAGGACCTATGAGGACAAGGGAATCACTAAGACTGTAGCAAATATCGTTGAGTACTACACAGTCGATGAGGTCAAAGAGAAGATGAAGCTCCAAGCTGAAAAGGGGAAGTCGTCAGGATCCGAGGGAAAAGTAAAGAGAGAGAGTAAAAAGACTGAACCGGTGAAGGAGCCCGAGAAAACGGAAGAGTTTGAATGGAAATAGATCGTCCCCATTATAGCTGACACTACATTTTAATGACCTGGGCAAGTCTAAAAACTGCCCATTTTATAACTTTAGTCTTTATAATCTTAACAGAGATGCCTCGATGAGTAGAAGAGAAGATAATATAGAGGAAGACAATAGGGAAGATAACCAGGGTCGGATTTTTAGATATGGAACCGGGTTTACCGGGTTTATACATCTTACTAGTCAGGTATATTTTAACGAAACTAATATTTATCCCATTTCAGATTTCCAATTACCACCAAGGGAAATAAGAAATCGTATCCGTCAATCTGAACCAGCCGATAACCCGTCTGTTCGGGATTATAATAAGGAAAAGAAAGCCTATGTTCCTAAATTTTTAAGGAAACTGAAGATAGATAAGGAGGATAAGGATAAATAAGGGTAAGGGTTAAGGTTAAAGTTAAAATAAGGGTCAAGGTTAAAATTAACGTAAAAATAAGCTTTAGAGTTAAAATAGACTTAAAATCTAAAATAGACTTAAAATAAGGACCTAAATTCAATATGGGCGACCGAATTAAACCCTCTAATATCCCAAATATCTCTAAATCAGGCACGCAGCCTAAATTTAACTTTGTTATCCCGGAAGGTATGGTCCTTATAATAGACTCCGCCGAGCATGATGATCCGCTATTCAAGAAACCTCCTCGTAACTTAGCAATCATGTGGAAACATCTTATCACGGGAGATTATAGCGTTAAGGGGTTTGAAGATAACGGAATTATAATTGAGCGTAAGAAAATCTTAGACTTATTTAACTGTTTAGGTAACGACCGGGACCGTTTTCAAGCCGAATTAAAGCGTATGGAGAACTTTGAACGTAAATGGATAGTGGTAGAGGCTCCGGAAGAGGAGGTCTTAAGTTATCAGATGTGGTCTAAAATGAATCCTAACTCAGTCCGAGGGTCAATTTGTTCCATAGAGATCCGGTATAATGTTCCATTTTATTATGCTTATAACCGGGAATCAGCCGAGAGATGGGTCTTAGATAGGCTAATTAAGTATTTTAAGGTTAAAAGGGAAGGGTAATAGGTAATGGATAAAGTTACTAAAGCTGACTTAATGAAGAAATTAAGAAGTAAGCGCTCTGGTAAATTCCAATGTCACTCCTGTGGAACTCAGTTAAAGGTTAACGATTACTTTAAAAATAGGAACTGTACCGACTGTCGTAAGAAAAGGACCTCTAGAATGAAGAAATATAGAGGTAACGTCACAAAACCAGAGAAACTCAATAATATCAATACTCGGATTGGAAAAAGTGTCTGTGACGTTACTTTTTTTAATAAGAAAAATGTCCAAAGTAACGTCACAAAATGGCTATCATAAAAACACGTAAACGGAAATATATAATGATAATAATATTATATGGGATTTTTAATTTCTCTGGTAACGTCACAAAATGGTCGAAAAAGGCTGTGACGTTACCTTTGAGAATTCTTGTGACGTTACTTTTTGATGTTTTTGGGGGTATTGGTAACGTCACATAGAAGGTATAGTATAGTAATAATGATACGTTATAGGATTCAGTAAACAGTAAACAGTAAACAGTAAACAGTTTACTGTATTCGTGTAAACGCAAAAAAATTTCTGTTTACTGTATTTATATAATAATAGGAAAAGGGCGGTGTGGAGGTTTTATAATGGGAGCTAAAATAACACCTATATTCTCTTCATCCAGTTCTAAAGATAAAAATAAAGATGACGAATGGGAAGAAGAAAGAAAGAAGTTTGAAGCTAATTATGATCCTGATAAAATTTTTGTCTATTCTTCGGATAAAAAGGGTCACGGGGAACCGCTGGCCGTAAGATTAACTCCTTGGGTTAATGCTGATATTGGAATGGTTGTTGACGCTAAGGTTGGTTATAAACGTAAATCTGATTTTGTCCGAGATGCCATTCATCATAGACTTCAGTTTTGGGCGTGCCGGTTAAAAGATAAGAAATTTAGACTTAGGGTATTTCAACAACAGATCTTTGAATGGATTATGCTCCACAACGATATGACAATTAATATGGAAGCTGGGATAGAATCTTTTAAGCAAAGGGTTCTAAAGTTTAATCTCAATAAAGATGTAGAAGGACTTCAAGACTACTTGGATGAGTTTAAAGAGATGGTTAATAAGTGCGAAGATAAGACATACAAAAAAAGGTTAATTAAGAGCTTAAACGATATTACGTTTCAAATTATGGGTCAACCCGGTAAAGATACCTTCTCTGAGGACTAAAACCTAACCTGAGCTATCCTAAGCATCACGGAGGCCATAAATGAGCCCTACTCCTGAAATCCCATCCCATATTTTATCCACCCTTAAACTTAAATTCCGGGATACCCTTGTCCACAGGGGCGCTGATCGGGTTAAAGACGTTATAAAATACCGGGATGATATCTGGGAGGTAGCGGCAAGATCAGACCTGGGAGATAAAATGTTAAGCTACTGGGTCACTTGGGATAATAACTTTAAAAAATACCACTGCGATTGTTTTGACAGACATCATGGGGATTCGCGGGAAAGATCTCTATGCTCTCATGTTATGGCCGTTATAATCTGGAGGAGGATAAATAAGCCGGATACTGGATATAAGTTTCCGACAGTAACAGGGGTGGTTAAGGGAGTTAAATAAGGTTAAATAATAAGATACTAACAGGTGATTAATTATAATAAGAATTATAATAGAACTAAAATAGGACAGGCAAGAATAGGACAGCTAAAATGAAGCTTAAATCCCTTTTTATGGAAACCACTAAAATTTCCTCTTCCCAAACAGTGGGTGAGATTCAACATCTATTAGGATCTTATGGGGCGACAGCTATTTTATTGGAATATTCCAACGGGGAGGTTATCGCTGTATCGTTTAAGATCATGGTAGGCAAGCAAGAGGTTCCATTCAGATTACCTTGCCGATGGGAACCTATCGAGGGGCATCTTAATAAGAAACATAAACCTCAGAAATATGTCTATAGTGGAGAGACTAGGATTCGGGATAATACAGATCAGGCTAAACGAGTAGCGTGGAGACAGATATTAAGATGGATAGAGGCCCAGTTAGCCTTAACAGATACGGGTATGGTTAAGATTCAAGAAGTATTCTTACCATATATGTTAGGCGATAGCGGTGAGACTCTCTATGAGATGATAGAGAAGAAACAGTTTATGATTGAATATAAGAAATAACCCATGACATTTCAAATCCCATCTTCACCCTCAGAACTAGGCTTCAATCACTTCCCTTCATGGCGTCCATACCAGAAGGAAGCGGTAGAGAAGTTTATCGAATCCAGGAAAAAAGTGTTTATGATAGATGCGCCGACCGGGACCGGAAAAACTATCGTGGGCATGGTTGCGGCTAAATCATCCAACCGGGCCGTCTACCTATGTACAACCAAGATCCTCCAGGATCAGCTTATTAAAGATTTTCCGAATATACCAATTTTAAAAGGACGCTCCAATTATCCCTGTAACTATTCCAAGACAACTCGTAGCGCCTTTCCCGAGTTCACTGCTGAAGATTGCCCAAGACAACATCTTGAAGGGTCCAATAAGAAGAAAGATAGCTTCGATGATGAGGGAGACGGATCGTCATGCTCTGGTAGATGTCTGTATATGATTGCTAAGAAAATAGCCCTTAAATCCTCCATTTGTATCCTCAATACATCTTATTTTCTGGCTGAGTGTAACTTTATTGGTCAATTCTCTAAGGTTCCCTTATTGGTAGTCGATGAGGTGGACAGGCTAGAAGATGAGCTATTGAGGTTTGTCGAGGTCACAATCTCTCAACGGACCCTTAACTATCTCAATCTTCCTGCCCCAAAATATAAGACCAAATTTGAATCCTGGAAGGAATGGGCCGAGGCTTGTTTACCGATTATCCTGACTAAGATTTCCGAGTTAACCAAATCTATCGAATCGGACACAACTAATTCCAAGATCCTCCGTCTACTCTCAACCCTGAAATCCATGTCTTGGAAGATGATCCAATTTATTAATAATGTGGATTCTCAATGGGTCTTTATAGACAAAACTACTTCTTGGACATTTAAACCCATTTGGGTAGATAGATATTGTAAGGATTATTTCTTTGATCATATAACAACTAAGATATTAATGATGTCTGCTACTATCTTATCACCCGATCGCATGGGACGCACTCTCGGTCTAACACGCCTGGATTGGGATTATATTTCAATACCTTCGCAGTTTCCTGTTGACAATCGCAAAGTATATTATTATCCTGTTGCTAATATTACCCGCGCATCAAAAGAAGAAGAGCTACCAAAATTGATACCGGCGATTCAGAAGATCATGAAGTATAAGAGAAACGAGAAGGGGTTGATTCATACGGTATCATATTCCAATGCCAAATATCTGATAGATAATTTAGGTAGTGATAGGCTAATAACTCATGATGGGGGCAACCGGGAAGCTACCCTGGAGAAATTCAAGCAATCCGATCAACCTTTGATTCTTATATCTCCTTCTATGGAACGTGGGGTTGATCTACCCTATGACGCCTGTCGATGGGTGATCTTAATTAAGGTTCTTTACCCATCCCTGGAAGATAAGCAGATCTCAGCCCGTGTTTATGGGTCCAAATTCGGGAGATCATGGTATCTCTGGACGACGGCATGCAATATCGTCCAAGCCACCGGTCGAGCAGTAAGGGCCGTTGATGATAGTGCGATGAGTTGGATATTAGACAAGCAATTTGGGAAGTTTTATGGGGAAAATAGCGAGTTATTCCCCGTATGGTGGAAAGAAGCATTGGTATTTGTAGATGAGAATTAAGAAGGGAAACGGTATGAGTAATAAGATAATCGATTTTGAGAAATGTGCAATTTGTTGCTGGAATTGGGAGGTTCCCGGTATTCCAACATATTGCAGGTTATTTGAAGATGTAAGGGAATGTCAATATATACCTAAAGATCCTAAAGATTCAGAAGAAAATAGTAACTAACCAATACAGGACAATTAGCCTATGAGCCAGCGCATAAAACCAGTCTTCTCGGTACAGGACCAAGATTCAGACAACCAAAACACTTCCGCCTATTACGACTTCCTGAGATCCAAGGTCCAAATCTCTCTCCTTAAGGGCATGGAATGCATCTCTGACTACTCTCCATATCTAAAACCTCATCAATCTGATATCTTCAAATGGGCGTTATCCCATGGCCGGGGATTGATAGCAGCCAGCTTCGGATTAGGAAAGACCCGTATTGAGATAGCTTTAATGTCTGAGATTAACTGCCATACTGGGATGCAAACCATTATCGTCTGTCCTCTCGGGGTTAAACATCAGTTTACAGAAGAAGATGGCCCGGTAATGGGGATTAGGTTCCAGTATGTAACCAATGATACAGACTGTAGACGATCTGATACGCCATTCTTGATTACCAATTATGAGCGCATCCGGGAAGGTAATATTACACCTGACTATATTAAAGATCATATCGGTGGATGTAGCTTAGATGAGGGGTCAGTCTTAAGGTCCCTTGGATCTGACACTCAGTTAACCTTTACTGAGGTTATGAAATCTGTACCATATAGGTTTGTGGCGACCGCGACTCCTTCCCCTAATTCATATCGGGAATTAATCTATTATGCCGAATATCTTGGAATTATGGATCATGGTCAATGTTTGACGAGATGGTTCAAACGGGATTCAGCCAAAGCGGGGAACCTTACCCTCCATCCTCACTTAGAAAAAGATTTCTGGTTATGGGTATCCTCCTGGGCCTTATTTATTGAGAAGCCTTCCGACTTGGGACATTCTGATACCGGATATATCCTGCCCCCCATGAAAGTTATTTGGCATAAGGTATCGTCTGATCATACAAAAGCCTGGGGACTGACTGATTCATGGGGTCAGAAGAAACTGTTAATGGATAGTGCCGGTAGCATAGGTGATTCAATTAAGGAAAAAAGATACACAATATCGGCCAGGGTTGCTAAAGCTGCGGAGATAGTTAACTCTGATCTACCTGATGCCCACTGGATTATTTGGCATCACTTAGAAGATGAACGCAAAGAGATAAACAAAATTATTCCCGAAGTGGTAGATATATACGGTCAACAAAAAATAGAGGTACGGGAAAAGAGGATTCTCGATTTCACTCATGGGAAGATTCGTATTCTATCTACAAAGCCTGAGCTTGAAGGCCAGGGGTGCAATTTCCAACATTACTGTCATAAAGTGATATTTATTGGTATCCGATATCAATTCGAGGAATTCATCCAAGCCTTACATAGAGTACTTAGATATCTACAGACTCACGAGGTAGAAGTTCATATAATCTATACTGACGCTGAATCTCATATTAAATCTGTCCTGTTAGAGAAATGGGAAAATCATCGTAAGCTATTATCTCAAATGACAGACATTGTAAAGAAATACGGACTTGTTAATGAGGCGCTTAAACAGACTCTTCAACGTTCGATTGGTACAGATCGGGAAAAATCTAAGGGAGAAGGATGGGTATTAGTTAAGAATGACTGTGTGGAAGAGGTTAAGTTGATACCGGATAATTCAGTTGATTTGATTCATACTTCAATACCATTCGGCAACCATTATGAATATTCGGCCAGCTACAACGATTTTGGTCATAACCCATCTGATGAAGCATTCTGGAACCAAATGGATTATCTTATTCCAAGCCTATTACGAGTCTTGAAACCAGGTCGTATAGCAGCTATTCATGCCAAGGATCGTTTATTATATGGACATCAAAACGGTCTCGGGGTAATGAGTGTGGGACCCTTCTCAGATGATTGTGTAAGGGCCTTCCGTAAGCATGGATTTATATTTTTCGGGAGAATCACGGTTGTTACCGATGTTGTCCGGGAAAATAGTTCAACCTATAGATTAGGATGGACTGAGAACAGTAAAGATTCAACCAAAATGGGTGTTGGAATGCCGGAGTATGTGCTATTGTTCCGTAAGAGACAAACCGACATCTCTAAAGCCTACGCAGATAAACCTGTGACTAAGAGCAAGGAACAATATACCCGGTCCCAATGGCAGATAGACGCTCATTCTTTTTGGAGATCGTCAGGGGATAGGTTACTGAAACCGGAAGAGATAAATGAGATAGATCCTGATAAGTTCAAGAATATGGAGATAGCTCAGGTCTATCGATGGTATAGGAAATTTAGCAAGAATATGATTTATGATTATCAGAAACATATCCAGATGGGAATGCCGTTAGAGAAAGAGGGTAGGCTACCGGCATCGTTTATGACTTTCTCTTCCGAAGCTCCAGAGATGACCGTGAATAAAGATGGGTCCGGGGCATGGACAGATATCAACTTTATGAAAACCCTTAATACCAATCAGTCCCGGGCCAGGATCGAGAATCATGTTTGTCCCTTAGCATTTGATGTTGTGGAAAGGATAATCAACCGTTATAGCAATCCAGGGGAAATTGTACTCGATCCGTTTTCCGGATTAGGGACAGTTCCCATGTTAGCTATTAGGATGAATCGGAAAGGGTATGGAATAGAACTAGCTTGGAACTATTGGAAATGGAGCGTGAGATATTTACAGGATGAGGAACAGAAAAAGAGGATGCCTACATTGTTCGATATGGAGGGAATAAGATAATGGATAAAAAGGTCATGGATAAGACAATAGATAAGGTTATAGACAAGGTAATGTTTAAGATTATGAGATTAGACCAAAACATGAAAGGCACATCTGAATCTTACAAACCTTGTACCATTCTAGACGGATTAGCCTGGTTCGCTACCTCACTCGCACCCATGACCTTACTTTATTCCAAGAAAGAAGCGGACGGGGTAATTAAGAAATCCAAGATTAAATGGCCGGAGGCAGTGTTTAAGATTGAGGAACATATTGAGATAGAAGAGACAAAAGTCATAAATAAAGATATAGACGATATCTGGAAAGATGACACGATTTCAAGAACGAGAAAAGGAAAGGATGAACCGTTTTAGCTATGAGCAATCTCTTCCGAAAATTCAAACGTCAATTCAAACAAGGGAGGTCTAAGATGGGTAATAACCAAGACCAGGGCCGAGATCCAAACATATCTCCACCACCAAGGGGAACCGTAATTCTTACCCTTACCATCTTTGAAGAGGGCACCGTAGACCTTAACTGTCCTACCTTGCCCGCAGAGTTAGCTGCGAAGTTGATTATGAGTTCGTTCATTGATCTCTTATTTAAACAGTTCGGGAAGAAATCACCAATCATCAATCCATTTAGAGGATAAACCAATGAATCTCAAGCTCAATCTTGGAAGCGGTGGTAAAAATCTTGAGGGATATACCAATATCGATATTTCCCCAAATGCAGATTTAACCTGGGACTTGGAAGAAGGCTTGCCCATGTCTCTTAAGTCTTATTACGAATCTTGTGTTGAAGAAATCCGGGCTTATCATATTCTGGAACATATCACCAATCTTAAAGACCTGCTTAACGACTGTTGGGAAATGCTATCTGCTACCGGCTTAATGGAAATAGTCGTCCCTCGATTTCCGCACATCTCAGCTGTTGCAGATCCTACTCATGTCAGATATTTTGTCTCGGCTACATTCATGTATTTCTCGTATTCCAGTGAGTTTTCTGAATTATATGGATTCAAGCCTTGGGCGATCAGGTATATGGAAGAGAGAGATGATATAATATTCTGTGTTATGGTGCCTTATACGGATGAGATAAAGAAGAAGATTGAGAATGGAGAGGTTAAAGAAGTCGGGGTTGATGTACCTTGGGGAGAGATAAGATGAAAAAGATAAGCGATAAATATTATATTAATACACCTAGTCGTGGATTTGTTGAAATAAAAGCTGAGGAAATAAAGATCAAAAAATATCCATGGTTAGATTTATTCATACACATTGATTCGTCTGAAACAGTATTAAGAATAGTATTAAGCGAAGGGCGTACCGGAATGAGGATCTATTCATTATGTGAGGATGAATTAGATATTAATCATATCTCGTTAATAGAGGGATCTATCGCAATATTGGATGCTCAAGGGGAAGAGAATATTAAAGATGCTATCAGAAGTCAAATAAAAGACAAGGGTTTATCTCCAAGGTATGAGGATAAATAAGAGGTATAAGGATGAGTAGGAGGATGGATAGAATGATATCTTGATAGTTAAGATGTGGTGTGTTAAATGGATAATTTGAGATTTATTAAGTCCATGATTGGTCCCAGCAGAGAACGTTATGTAATACTATAAGATTATCTCATCAATGGGTCAGATCTGCTTCTAAGATATTGTGACGGTCTCACTCATGAACAAATTGACGATATATTAGTAGGTGTCAAGAATAGTATTCTTGATTCAACTATCTTTCATTAATGCAAATATCTTGGCAATTGAAGTAGATGAGGTTAAGGTAAATTGATTAAAAAGGTTACATTAACTGGTTTTTGTCCACTATGTAATGAAAATATATCTATTAATATAGGTATATTAAGTTCTTTATTGTTTGATAGGGAACATAGTAGGAAGATAAGGGTTGGGTTGGATCGTGCTAGATCGAAAGGTAAGAAGCTTGGAAGAAAACCAAAAAATATTTTTAAAGAAGAAATAATCGAGTTATTCAAATTGGGTAATAGTTATCGCAAAATAGCTACTATGAAGAAGTGTTCTTCATCATACGTTTGTAATATAATTAATAATGAATCCAAACATGATAAATCAATTATGGAATATTTACACAAGAATAAACTATCCAATAGAATGATATCTATTTATAATAGGAATATACAAACAAATGGCAGTAAGATTGGAGGTAATCCATGAGTAAACCTACAGATAAGATGAATGAGTTATTTGATCTAGCAATTGCAGAATTAAAGAGTAACTTTAAGGGAAATACTGCTACGGAAAAAACAAAAAGAGCTGTATCTATAATATCTGTTTATAAGGGTTTATTGCAGGCGGAAGCTCATATTGACGGAATCAAATATGCAATCCTTAAGGATATATCGTTGGATAAAATAGAGTTTAAAAAAGCTATTATAAGCAATTTGAAACATATAGTAAACTTAACCGAAATTGAATATAAAAAATAGAGGTACATTATGAAAAAGGTACTCTATCTCGGAGGTTACTTCCAGGCCGAACACTCCATGCAAATCTCATTCTCGGATGCCGGAGCCGACCTAATCTTTCCGATCGATAACAATATCTTCGGGGTCCAATATTGGAACAACCTCATCCATCAGCAATATAACAAGCATGTCCCATGGCTCAAGTTTGTCCCATCCGATAATCTTCAATCCTTTATCGAATCTTATAAACCGGATATTATTGTTCATCGATATTTCAGAGGTGACTCTCTGATGCATCCTAATTCATTTGACATCGCCCATAAGTTAGATATCCCTATCTGTATCCTGAAAATGGAAACCTACGGGTATGAGGATATACAGGCCATAGACAACTACTCTCAGTCTGATTTTGTCCTATACGCTCACCCATGTGATGTTAAATCGATATCTAGGGTTAATCCTCCTGCCTCTTCCGATAAGCATTTATATCTTTATACTTATGGTGTATCATCCTGGGAACGTAATCTTCGTATTCCCAAGAAGTACAATATCGGGTGTTTCGGATACTTCAGGAACTTCCAGAACCGAGTAGACAACTTAGATATGTTCTTAGATGGTATTCGGCTAACAGGAGAAAAATTGCATGTGTTTGGAGAAGACTGGAACCAATATGATGGGAGAAATAAAGACCTATTGATAGTTCATGAATCGTATAAGCATGAAGATACGGTGGAGGTTATGAATGCGTTTAGGGTAGTAGTTAATGTTGAAACTTTACCAGATATTGAAGCTTATTCCCACAAACTCTGGCAATCCCTTGGATGCGGGATACCTACCCTAACAAACCATAAGCCATTATTGTTTGATATATTTAACGATACTTACATGGGGCATCAAATAGATAGTGGGTGCCCTGGATTTGTACTTAGTGCAAAAGATGTGGCGACCGAGCTGAAACCCTTACTTGTAAATGATAGATACCGAGAATCTATCTCAGATTATTGTGAGGCATTAGTACACGATGAGTTTGGATGGTATGAAAGGTTTGAAAAGATTATGGAAAAGGAGGGGATATGGTAGGAGATGATAGTTTAGATACTAAGAAATATATTCAAAATTACTTTAAAAATAAACAACCAAAAGATTATGATACAATTATGGTGGGGGATAAATGTCCTGTGTGTAGTTCAGAAGATACAGATATATTAGCCTTTTCTGATCATGGAATTGCTAAATTTGATTGTATTAATGGACACAACTGGATCATAGAAGATGGAAAGGTGAGGATAGTAAATGAATAACCTAATCCGTCTTGCAATTGAAACAACCAATATCTGTAACTTAAAGTGCCGCATGTGCCTTCACCATGGGCCACTATACAGGGGGCAATCCGATGAGCATCCGAAGACGATGGAACTTGATTTCTTTAAAGATATTGTTGATCAGTTTGCATGTCTCAATCTTTATCCAAAGCATGTCACTCCACATTTTCAGGGGGAGCCGCTATGTTACAGATATTTTATTGAAGCATGCGAGTATATTGAAAAATCGGGTATGACCCAGAATATTACAACCAATGCCATGCTTTTGACTCATGATATCTCTGACTTTATAATCTCCATTCCGTCATTCATAAATATAGCCTTCTCAATCGATGGTTACTCTAAACAGGTTAACGAATCAATCAGAATAGGCGTAAACCATGATCTTGTTTTATCTAATATCGATTACTTCCTTGACCGTGTAGCTTCTTCATCTCGATATATTCTTGTCGCTGTCAATATGACTCGAATGGCTGAGAATGAGCATGAGTATGAGAAGTTTATTAGATATTGGATCAGAAAAGATATCTATGTCCAGGTTAGCATGTGTACAGATGTTGAAGGCAGGTCACAGAGGATGTACTGGAATCCTATTGGACGCACTCCATGTAGGGCGCTAGAATGCTTTATGATAGCGCTCACAAACGGTGATTGTGTCCCATGCTGTAGAGATCATCAATATGAGATGGTTATGGGCAATCTCCACAAACAAACCTTATCTGAAATCTGGAACGGACCTGAATACTATTGGTTAAGAAAACAGCATGAGCATAGTCTTTGGTCTGAGCATCCATTGTGCTCCAGGTGCGAAACCTGGATGTTTGAATATTGTGGCTCCATGTACCGATTGAGATTTTTAGATCCGTATATAGCTGTCAAACAGGGACCATACTGGGAAGAGTTCACACGCATCACGCATCTAACTTAACAGGTCTAGTCACTAACCAGAAAAGGAGGGCAGTATTAATGGAAGAGTTGCCAGGTGAAGAAAGAAAAGATCCAGTCAAGAAGAAATCGGCTTCGTCAAAGGGTAAGGTTCGGGTTAAGCCTAAGAAGTCCCAGAAGTCTCAGGTAGACAAATCTGAGATCATCATTGACAAGGGTATCCCGATCCCGGAGCGTCCATCAAAGTACCCCTTCTCAACCATGAAGGTAAATGAATCATTTGCGGTAGATATTGCCAAAGAGAAGAACCTTCGTGCCACAGCCTACATCTATGGCCGGAAACACGACCAGAAGTTTTCGGTTCAGAGGGTTGAAGGTGGACAGATCAGATGTTGGAGGGTGAAGTAGGTAATGGTCCAGGTTCCCGGTATGGTCTAATTAGATTTCCAGTATGGTCCCTAAAATAAATTAATAGGAAAGCGAGAGACAAGCTCATGATACAGAAAATATTCGATCTCAGAAGTCTACCAGAAGAATCCTACATTGAAGGTATTACAGACCATATTCCTACCAATCACCCTGATGAATCTCGGGGAGAGTTTGTGGGATATCTGTCTAAAACTAACTACGGAATCAAACTTTTCAGAGACCGGGTAGGTGCTCGCAATCTCTATTATAGTCTTAAGGGCGGCAATATCTACGTATCAACAGATATTCTATGGGTAGTCAATAATTGTGGATGGGTGCCTACCATCAATGATGATTATCTCAGAAACCAATACTTCCCGTTCCAGGTCTCATTTAATATGGACACCATCTATGAGCATGTGTTTAAAGTCATGCCAGGCGAAATATCGACGTTTTCACAAGGACCTGTGATTGATCCTTTAATAAAATACTGGACCCTTGAATTTAACGAACATAGATTTAATCCCCTCGATCTTCATGACCTCATCTTAGATGCTATCAATTACCGGAAACAAATTATCATCCATGACAAATACACCTCCTACCTCAGCGGAGGTATTGACTCATCTACCATAACCTCTATCGTCAAACCCGATGAATGCTTTTCGGGCGTATACGAACAAGAGGAATGCTCAGAGTTAGGGTACATCGAAGAGGTAGTCGAAAAGTATAATATTTGTGCCCATAATATTATGATTACTGAGAACAGATTCTATCAATTTCTATCCCATCTTCCCAAACTAATACCCGATCCCATGTGCGGCTTAGGCGTTATCCCTCAACTTATCTTAGCCATGGAAGCTTTCAAATATAGCTATCGTTATTCCTGGACCGGAGAAGGTGGAGACGAAGTATTCTCAGGCTACCCCTGGAACACTTTAATATTCGCTTCAGCCAAATCTATGCGAGACCTACTTCGGGACCGTTACATGATCCGATGGGAAGGAATGATAAACAAAGTTCTCCAGGATGGCTTCGCGCCCATTGTAGACTTTTTAATCAGGCGCAAAGAGAGTGGTCTAAACTGGATCGAGATGCTATGGGACAAAGAGCTTGGAGTTGAGAATAACATCATGAAAATTAATATCGAGATTGGGCTGCCTGCTATTTTAACAGTAGATGAGCGGGTAGGATTATACTCAGGAGTAATGCCGGTTAGCCCGTTGTGTGATCATAACATAATAGATTATGTTGCATCTATCAACCCCGAAGAGCGAACTAAGATACCCAAATATCTGCTTCGGGAAGCTATGAAAGATGTGTTACCAGGGAAGATCTATCAGAGATATGATAAGATGGGCTTCCCAGTGCCGGTCGATAAGTGGTCATGGCCAATGTTGGATAATGGTAAGAAAATGACTAGAGGGGAATGGGGATTGTTTAATGTGAAAGGGATTAAGAAGATGTTAATAAAGCTGGACCGGTAATCTGACCCAATTACCTTCGTACCCTGGACCCGGTAAAGTCGCCACGTGCCGAAGGCACGAATGTCAGAAAGGAGACAATATGAAAGGAGACAATATGAAGATACTTGTTATAGGTGGTGCGGGATTTATTGGATCTCATCTGGCCGAGAATTTATTGTCTAATGGGCATAAGATTGTTGTAATAGATAATTATGAGACCGGATCTTATAGCAATCTGAGGGGTATTTCTGATGGAATTACTATATATGATATGGATATCTCAAATTACCTATCAGTGAAATCTGTGTTTAAGCATTTCAAACCCAATATTGTAATTCATACGGCTGCGTCATATAAGGATCCTAACGACTGGATCCGGGATACTCAGACAAATTGTACCGGGACAGCGGTTGTGTGTGAATTAAGTAAAGAGATAGGGGTGGAGAGATTGATATATTTTCAGACTTCACTTTGCTATGGGATAGATCCTTATAAGAATTTTGAAGATATCAGGGGATGCCCTTTATTGATAGATCATCCTGTTAATCCTGCCCCTAACTCATACGCAATTACCAAAACCTGTGCGGAACAAATCATAGCCATGTCCGGTATTCCATTCATATCTCTTCGTCTTGCCAATATCTACGGACCTCGTAATCTAACAGGCGCTATTCCTGCATTTTATAAGAAGTTGAGTAATGGTGAGGTGGCGACCGTAGCTCAGACCCGACGGGATTTTGTTTATGTCTCAGATTTGGTTAATCTTGTTATTCGTATCATACAAGGTGAAGGATCTCGGAATTATTATCATGTTTCTACCGGGAGAGACTATCCTATTATAGATATCTTTCATACGATGACTGAGTTGATGGGGATACATGAAAAATATCCGTTCCCGGATCAGAGATTATGTAGGGTAATAGAAAAGAAAGCCGAAGATGCCGAGACAATATTATTAGATTCATCTGAGACACACAGAGATTTTCCTGGGTGGATTGCGGATACTCCGATCAGGGAAGGATTGAAATCAGCTATTGAATGGTATAAAGAACATCCGGTAACCCAAACCTATACTCATCTGAAGGAGATGAAATAATGTCCAATACTTCAATTTACAATGATCCTTCTTATTTCCTATCTCAACCAGATGGTTCTGAGCAGATAGCTTTTGAAACCTGTCAAATGCGTTATGGTTCACAAACCGACGCCTTGGGATATGCTCTTGGTATCCCGTCCTGGGAAGAAATGCGACAAATCCTTAAATATTCTGGTTATGGTTACGAGAATATCCCGGTAGTAGGCGCTAAACGTCAATGTGAGTTATTGTGGAACGCTAAAACTAGGATACCGAAGGGGATAGTTGAAATAGGTGGTGGGCGCGGGGAGCTATCGGTATGTTCAACTCATCTAGGAATTAGAACTTATATGGTCGAGCCTTCTGCAGCTGCTTCTGAATTAATAAATAAGACTTGTCAGAAGTTTAATATGCCGGGGTATTTACCGGAGTTAATTAATAAGAATATCTGTGATGGATACCACGATGTAGATTGGAATGTGATAGATACGATTATCCTAGTAGAATCTATTGAGCATATCTATCCAGAAGATTTTAAGATAGCATGGGAGTATGTAAGAAGTATAAGTCACATAAGGTTTATTGTTTGTAATTGGATTAACTATCACCCTATAGACTACGGACCTCCATGGCATGTCCAACCGATTACAGATGGATATTATGATTGGTTAAGTGAAGGTGCCAAGGTAATATACAGAAATGGAAGTCATTTGGTACTAGAATGGTAGGAGGTAAAGAAATATGGAGTGGATACCTCTTAAGTGGATTAATAGTTGTAATGATATAATTGAAATTGGTATACCCGAAAAGGATGGATGTAATTTTGTTGCTATCTATGATGGGAAGGTTAAGTATAATAAGTTTAAAAGAATAATTCCAACTTCTTGTTTAGATGAGTCTGTTTTAACTGTCGATTTGATAATGAAGAAGTTTCAGGAGGTAAAATAATGAACCCTAAGATCTCAGTCGTTCTATCCACTTTCAATCATCTCATCTTGCTTCCCATGACTATCGATTCAATTCTTGCTCAAACGATGCAGGATTGGGAGTTAATTATTGTGAATGATGGAAGTACAGACAAAACAAAAGAATATCTTGATACCTTAATTGATCCTCGTATTTGGGTTATTCATCGTGTCGAGAATTGGGGTATTCAGAGATCGTATAACCAGGGTTTTTTGTTAGCTACCGGGGAATATATAACTTTTATTAGCTCAGATAATTACTATTTTCCTACTTATCTTGAAAAACTCTCTGAGGTTTTAGATAAAGACCTATCTGTAACTTTTGTCTATTCTGCCTTTAACTGGATGGATATGTCTGGAATGAAGATCAAGGTTAACTATGAGCAGGATTTCAGTATTCATAGGTTTTTGGTTAATAACCCAGGCGTAGCGAGTGTGATGATTCGGGGAAACTTTTTGAGAGAATTCATGCCTAAAGGGGTTGATGGTAGTAAAGATTCATACGATTATCCGCTTGATCCTGAAGTTGGGTTAGCGGCTGATACTGATTTCTGGATACGTATGATGGAACATCCTGATTGGAAAATTAAATATGTACCTCATATTTTATGCTATTTTATGTCTGATACTGTTTCTGACTCTGTTAAGAATTATTCTCAGACGTTTGATTCAATCCAGAAGGTAGTTAAGAAGTTTCAGAATAGGAGAAAACTTAAGACCATATTAAGTAGCCCTAGCATATTATTTGTCAACCCTAATTTTATATCTCATCATGTAGCCGGGGTTGAGGTTTATACCTATAATCTAATTCAAGAATTAAAGAAATACAACCTCGATGTCTCTGTACTTATTCCTGCCATTGGATCTCCCGGAATAATTGAAGAATCTTATGAGGGAATTAAAGTTTACAGACTTACCCATCAGACCGACCTCACAGATCCTCGCTTAACTATTGAAAATCCTGAGCTGGAACATCAGTTTCTACATTTCTTGGATACTCATGGATTCGATATTATCCATTTCCATCATACTATCGGATTCTCATTTTCTCTAATTCGTATGGCTAAGAAGTGTGGATATCCGGTATGTCTGACCTTACATGATTTCTGGTTTCTCTGCCATAAGATGTATTTACAAGATTGGGAAGGAAAGGTTCATAAGGGATCGAATTCGATTGATGAGTGTGTAGGATGCTATATTGGAAATAAGAATTTAAGAATAGATGAGATCGCGTCTATCTTCTACATCTTAGCTTATCGTACTGCCAATGTGAGAGAGATATTAGATATGGTGGATGTGCTTACCTGTCCGTCTAAACATGTGTATGATATATTTACGAACCGAGGGTTGGGATATGGAAAGATGGAGATAAGTGAGTTAGGAATAAATAAGGTTAATAGGGTAGAGATAGATCATCCATTTACTATTGGATATATTGGTATGATTCACCCTCTTAAAAACTTATCTTTATTAGTTAAGGTATTTAGTCAGATATCTAACCTTACTATTCAGCTTAGAATATGGGGCTCAGTTAGTAAAGAATATCGTTCAGAATTCTTTGAGTTAATTAGAGATGATACCCGGATTTCATACATGGGAGAATATAAGCAGTCTCAGTTAGGGGAAGTCTTAGGGCAGATCGATATAATGGTTAATCCTTCTCTGTCTGAATCTTATTCCTTGACAACTCATGAAGCGCTTTCGGCATCGGTCCCGGTAATCAGTTCGTCTGGTAACGCAATGGCTGAGGTGAGCTGTGGGGTATTTACTGATGAGGGACATCTGAGGTGGATGTTAGAGACCTTGATAGGTGATCCAAAACAGGTTGAGGCATGGAGAAGGAGAATAAGGAAAATAAGAACGATTGAACAAGATGCGTGGGGATGGGTAGAAAGATATAGGAAATTGTTATGAGGGTGATAATAGGTTGTGAATCATCAGGTATTATTAGAGAAGAATTTATAATACGTGGTCATGATGCTTGGAGTTGTGATTTATTACCTTCTGAAGTAGAAGGTCCACACATCCAAGATGATATTCTTAATCATTTAGATGATGGATGGGATTTGGGTATATTTCATCCTCCATGTACCTATTTGAGTTATGCAGCAAATAAGTATTGGAATGAGGATGGTAGGAAAGAAAAACGGGATAGGGCCCTGGAATTCTTTCTAAAATTATATAGTGCTCCAATTCCGAAAGTATGTGTAGAAAATCCAAAAGGATATCCCAATACAGTATTTAGGAAACCAGATCAGGTTATTCATCCATATTATTTTGGTGATAGACACATGAAGATGACCTGTCTTTGGATAAGAGGATTGCCTAAATTATTTTATTCTAAAGAAGATAGCTTTTTTTGGAAGAAAACTTTTACAGATCTTCCCCCAGTCCCTATTTATATTGATAGGAAATCTGGTAAAAAGAGATATTTTATAGATGCTATAAGTGGTAAAAGTAAAAATTGTCAGACAATACGCAGTCGAACTTTTCTGGGGATAGCTAAAGCAATGGCTGAACAGTGGGGATAAAATTCAATCAAGGAGGTATCTCAATCATGCAATCGGAAATCGTATTTTTCAAGGTTGGTGAGACAGTTTTGGTAGGCGACATTTCAACTTTTGACTTATCCAAACCCTTTTCGATCATTCCTCCGGACCTAGATGAGCCTTCTTGGGAGATTCAGTATAAAGATTACACTCTCAGGACTGATGGCCGGGTAATTGTGATAGCGCGGGAAGAAGAGATTGAGAAGCAGGGTGAAGGTGAGAAGGTGACAAGGATTAAGAGGGGAGTGAGCAGGGATGCGGTGCTAGAGAATAAGGAGTAGAGGAGGAGTGAAATGATTCTAAACACTAGAGAGCTAGCAAAGAAGATAGCAGACACTTTATTTACTCCAGGAGAACCTAGCGAGAAGAGGAAGAAGGCCGAATTTCTCAAGCTATACCGGGGCGAGAAATATTTGTGCGGATGGGGAGAGAAACCTGCAATGGATGCCATCCATATCGTGATTGAAAGATGGTTGAAGGGAGAAGAATTATGAGAAGACACCTGTACGATCTACGTTTCAGTTTCATCCCCTTCTTGGCCCTCCTGGTAGGGTTGGGGATTGCGGGAGTGAGCTGGGGAGGGGATATTACAGCGGAAGGGGAAACGAGTAGCCCCCCTTTATCTACAATTCCATCCCAAATATGGTACGATATCGATTGGGCAAAGATTCGTACCTGCGAAGATTTAATCGAAGTGTTATCTTTGTTGCCGATTGCGATATCAGATAGCCATGAATCATTTGAGAAGATCAGACGATTCTTGAAGGAAAAGCCATGAGGACACTAATTTTCATCCTTTTCTGGGTGTTGTCAGGCAACTACTTCGCGTGGACGGATTGGACAAGCAAACACGATACAACGGTAAGAGAGGCAGTCATTATCACAATGGCCGGAACGTTTGCTGGTCCAGTAATGGCTGTGACGCTCTTGGAACGGTGCGGTCCCTTGGACAGAGTGATTATTAAAAAGAGAGGAGAGACAAAACCATGACCGAAGAGGAGAGAGAAGAGAAGGATACAGATATTTTTGAGCGTGCATGGAATCTAAACTTACCGCAGACATCAAACGACCAGATCCTGACCAAGGCCCATTGCCTTACATTCTGGCTCATTTCCCGGAAGGAGTTGAGGGAGGAGGTCAAAAAAATGTTGGATGACTACTTCAATGATCCTGAATTTGATGTAACTCCGCTGATGGAATTTGTAAACCCTAAACTGAAAGAGTATCGGATGAAAGGGGAGTGAGATGGACCTGCTGGAAGAGCTGGAAAAGTACGCAAACAGGTATGAGCATCAGTTCATGACCCCGGTTAAAACTGAAACGCTTAAAATATTCCTCTCCGAAGTCAGGAAGTTGCGGGAGGAGAATGACAAACTCCAGGAAGATGTTAAAAAGTTACAAAATAAAATTACTAAACTACAAAATACAGAAAGTGATTTAAAATGCCGGATAGATGATCTTCTGAGGTAGAAAGGAAAAATCATGAAATTCGATGAAATCTTATCTCTAATTTTAGAAGAATCCGATTCAGTCTTAGACACTCTCAAACTTGTTTCCCAACTCAGTACCCGGTCCCAAGAACTATCCGAACATATCCGACCCTTACCTGATATTCTTAAGCAAGTCTCAAACGATATGCGGGAGATTACCGGGTTATCCAAGGCGCTTATGGAGAAGATACAGGCGGTAAAGAGGAAGAAGTCTGGGAAATGAACTATTAATGATCATAATAACTAATAATTATAATAGCTTAAATCCTATATTAGAAATTTTCCTTGACATAATTTTAGAAATGTGTTTTATAATTCTCTAACTACCTACTCCTTTCTTTCTGGTTAGTGGCCTACTGAGCCCGATTTTCTACTAAGATTACTTATCAGATGTAGAGAATTGGGTATTTTTATCATTAATGGAGGTTCCTACATATTGTGGATGAGAAGTTAGTAGCACCCCACATATTGGATTCATCTCAGTATAATCTCTCCTTGTTTACCATATTATCTTATTATCTATTTTATCTATCCCAACAGTCTGTTCATCTATCTCAACAGTCTAAACAGTGTCCGATAGGAGCGACCAATGGCTAAGAGAAAAGCTGCCAGCATACTAATTGTAGAAGGTGTACGTGAAACTGTCAACGACGAGGTTCAGAGGCATCTTGCATTGCAGGAGGCTGAAGCTAAAGAACGGTTACAGTTAGGTGAAGATGATTCCGGAGACGATGCCAAGACCGGAGATAAAGACCTCGACCGGATATTCGCTTCTTTCCCATCTTCGAAGGGTTGGTATGCTAAACTTCATCGTATCTTAGATAACGGTCACTGGGAGGTTCAGGATTATGTTATAGAAAATCCGGAAGGGATATCAGACCTTGAGCTTACCGTTAAAGATATAGTACATCGAAAAGGATGGCCAGCGGGAACCTATGTTGTAAAGGTTCAGAACTATGACAGGTCAATCAAAGTATCTAAACAGCGTAAAGTGGATGTAGGGGAGCCTGCTCGAATAGATGCCAAGGGTAATATCATTCAGTTTCCTCAATCCAATCCTGTTACCGATGGAATGAAGGTCTCAGATCAGATTCTAAAAACAGCCCGTGAATTATCTCCTCCTGCTGTAAGTGCCGCCGATATTACCAGGTCGGTTAATGAAGGCGTGAGATCAACCATAGAAATGGCGAAAGCTTTGATGCCTGCCCCGGTTCCACCTTCATCTGACGGTGCTCAGACGACTACCTTAATTGTCGAGATGATCCGGATGATTAAGGATATGGTAGACAAACCAAGGCAGGGACCGGATATCATGGAGGTTATTAAGACTGTCCGCAGCATGGAACCAACCAGAGAAGATCCTCTAGCGGTTGCGGTAAAACTAAAGGATCTTGGTTTGATTCAGACCCCTGGAAAAACTAATGTTGGAGAAATGCTTGCGGAAATGAAGCCAATTATCGAGCTTGTGACTACCATGACCGGGATGGGTGGAGGTCCAGAGAAAGTATCTGGTTGGGGAGTTGTTATGTCCCTTGGTCCTCAGATTATTGCCAATATTGCGAAGCCGATTGCTGATGCGGTTGAGATATGGAAAAAATCAATTCAACTCCGAGAAATGGAAGTGAGAACAAGAATGGGGGGAATAAGAAGAAATCCTGCGGGTGGTCCCGTTACAAGTTTACCTCCGGGATCTCCTGCGAATGTCCAGGCGCTTGCTGCTGAGATTATGCAAGCGGCAAAAGATAATGACCGGGAATACTATCCTAAAATAGCATCGATGATCGCTTTCCGGTATGGACCTCAGCCATTGGAAGGATTAGCATCCGGGTTTGTAACAAAGGAAGATTTTATCAGGATAGTGTCAACCGAGGTAGGTCATATCGATGCAGTTCTAGCGGCATACCTTGAGGGGTTTGTTGATTGGTTACAGGAACAAGCAAGGATTAAATTAAATCAGAATAAAGAACCTGCTCCGGAAGATATCTCTGATGACCCAGGTAGCGAGTTATCATTGAAATGTGGTACTTGCGGTGAGGTATATGATAACTGTACGGAAGCTGATTTAGAAGATCCATGTGAATGTGGGGGAAAGCTACAAAAAACCTCATAATGGAGTGATGGGCCATGATTAAATATCTAATTATCTTTCTATCGGGTGCAATCTTATCTGAATACATAGAACAGAAAGTCCCAATTGCCGGGTCTATTGTAGGTATTGGTAAAACTCAGATCAGAAACAAGTTTTTACTCCCGGCTCCGAGCGGATTAGCCTTAATTCCAGAAAAGATACCCCAGTCTAATATGTCCCAGTCCTGATTGATGGAGGTGTGACCTATGGGTAATTATTTTATGACTCCAGAATGGGCAAACGGATCTCCTTTCCGGTGCCCGGTATGTGGCAAAAGTTGCGCCATGAAACTATCTGGAAGCGGATTTACAGTAGATTTCCATTGCCCGAGATGTAAAACAGAAATTAGATTGAATATCAAGGTCCTTCCAGGATGGATCGTAAAAATGCTGGAAAGTCGCAAGAAAGATCCGGTTCCAGTTCAAATACAACCATCAGGGGCAACATTATAAACTATGAGCACTTTTCGTCAATCGATTCATCATACTCAATTCGAGGGCGTAGGTAATGGTGAGGAAATAACTACCAATACCATGTCTAAGATGAAACGTCTTATTAACGATGCTATAAGAGTTTTCTATGTGAGACGATGGGCTGAAAGAATAGTTCAGGGATTAGAAGATGATTTATCCAGAATGCAAGCTATCTATGATTTTATCTTATATCATACCCATTATAATCGGGACCCTTACCACCTAGAACTTCTCAAAACCCCACAAGTTAGCTTACAGTTAATTGAGGTAGGGGAATATCCTTCTTTAGACTGTGACGACTTAACCATCCTATCTTTATCTCTTCTTAAATCAATCGGGTTTAAGGTAGCTCTGAGGGCTACCAGCTATAAGCCTGACCACATATTTTCTCATATCTATGGCTTGGTACATTCTAAACAATATGGGTGGATTCCATTCGATCTTGTCAGGGGGATAGGATTGGATAGAGAGCATCCTGGTGCGACTAAGATCATGGATGTGGAAGTATAATGATATGGAATTATAGTTAAGGAGATATAAAATGTATCCTACTTCAATCATTCCATACAATTTATATAAAAAAGGATTATCTGGATTATCTGAACTATCCGGATTATCCGAGTTTGCAGGTACGGTTTCAATGACTGCTACCTTGACTTCCGGTAATGAATACGTATTTACCTATGAAAATGCAAGTTTCTTTAATTTTGAATCAGAATCTTCCATGAAGAAGGCCCTGGAAGAATATCTGGTCGGATGGGCTACCGTTAGGAGCGTCAGCCGATCTTTATTCTCGGATAGATGGGTAATAACTATTGTTCCCATTGAGACATTCACTGCTGCTGTATGGGCAGATAACTTTGATACGATTTGGAAAGAATATGGATATGACATGGCTCTTATTACGGTAGAAACAGGTCATACGTCTACTCAACCAGGTGGTATAGTTCAATGGACAACTGGAACCGTAACCGATATCGTATCTGGAATTGTACCAAGTCTTGGAAAAACGGCGGGAACAACGGTAGCTGAGATAATTAAACCTCTTCTATTATATATTGTCATAGGTGGGGTTGGATATTTATTCTTAACTGGAAGAATTCCACTTGGGAAGCAATCTACAACTCGTCATCGCAGAAGGTCTTATTAGGGAGGGATTTAATATGTATCGTCACCAGGGAGCAATAGACGGTATATTCGATGATTGGCAGGTAAGCATATTGGCAGATATTCAGGCCCGGGTAGGAGAATTGTTGGGAGCCAAAGCCAAACTTTTAGAAATGTCCAAATCTCCTATGTTGACAATTAGCACCGAGGCTCAGTCTCTTCTTACCGTTCAATCTGAACTAGAAACGGAATTTCAACAGGTGCTTCCAATAATTGATAAGGTAAATTCCGGTGTATATGAGATTTCAGATTTTATACAACCTGCTGCATTTTACTGGAAGATGGATACTCATCTGTCTAACGTTAAGGACTTGGAACAACGGTATATTGCAGGGGGTGAATCAGCGAAAGCTCCATCCTTTCTTGGAGGTTCTATGTTATGGATAGCAGGAATAGGGATAGGAGTATATCTGTTGTTCAAGAAAAAAGGTGTAGAGAAATCTGCTTAAACGGTAGAAAGGGAATTTGGACCCTTGACGAACTTATAATCTTGCTGCAAGCGTGTGAAGTGAAAATCAGGATTTCAATGGACATGAAGAAAGAAGATTTCAAAATAAGTGAGGTTAGCTATCCATCTCATAGCAGTGATCCTCACAACCTGAAAGGAGGTGAATAGAAATGGGAACATATTTGTATCGAACGGAGAACGTGGCTTTATCGGCAAATGGTGGACTAACAACGTTCACGCACGGTTTGGGTGTAGCCCCGGCTAACGAACAAGGAGAGGTTTTTATCCGGCATCGGACCTTTACCCATGGCGCGACAGTGGTTAGTTCTAACAGCCAGATCGTTGTTCTGGCATCTCCGCAGGATGGAAGTGGTATCAGGGTGGACCTTACTGTTATGAGATTTCACAGCTTGATCTCCTAAAAAAAATCTGAAAGGAGAAGTGATCTATGAATCCTTCTTTATTGCCGTATGTTGAAATTATCATGCCTATTTTTAATCAGAAGATTTATACAGAGGCGTGTGTTAACAGTTTGTACCGTAATACAGATCCTAAGAGATTCAGATTGATAGCAATAGATAATGCTTCAACCGATGGAGTTACGGATTATCTCAAAGACTTATCTAAGAAGGTAGACAACTTGGAACTTATCATATCTGATGAAAACTTAGGATGGTGTAAGGGGTTGAATAGAGGTTTCAAACAACTGAAACCATCCTCTGATTATATATTGTGGGCTAATAACGATACCCTATTCGAATCCGACTGGTTAGACAAGATGATCAAACACTTTAAGGGTGGAGTAGGCGCTGTTGGTCCTACCTCAAACTATGTAGCTGGACCTCAGCATATCCGTTACAACCATGGCCATTACGAAGAAATCTCACCTCTCTTGATAGGATTTTGTTTGATGTTTAGAAGGGAGGTCATTAATATAGTCGGTGACGTAGATGAGAGATTTGGGTTAGGTGGAGCGGAAGAGTTAGACTACCTGATCCGGATGAAGAAGTTGACCAATTTCCATTGTGTTATAGCTCGGGACGTATATATTCACCATTTCGGATCGAGATCGTTAATGGAGTTACCGGAGATCAGCCGGGACCAGAATGCTTACCTTGAATATTGCCGTCAGAAGGATGTGCAATTAGAGGATAAATGGGGAAAGGAAGAAGTTGGTAAGTATTTAGGATATCCTGAATCGAATGGAATAATAATCTGTGTTCCCAATCCTGGATTTGTGAAAACCGAGTTTTGGAAAGATACTATCAATATGGGAAGGCTTCCCGGAACCGAGATTTGTGAAGCAACTATGGAGAGTAACGTTATTAAGATGAAAAATGAGGTCATCGATTTCGAGAGACCTTCAGATATAGCCGATTTTAGAAATACGCTTGTCAGGTATGCAAAACAGGGAGGATTCAGGAAAGTACTGTTTATCGACTCGGATATGAGGGTTCCTTCCAATGCTATATTTAGGTTAATGGACATGGACGCTCCCATTGTGGCCGGGTATTTCTTTTCTCGTAATCATCCTCATTTTCCATGTGCGTTTCAGTGGAATGAAAAGGGACAGGGGTATGAATCAATATACAAACCTAACTCGGGTGTGATAGATGTCGATGCAGTGGGGGCAGCATTTACAATGTATGATTTGAGATTGTTTGATGAGATGCCAGAACCTTGGTTTCATAAAGATAAGTTTGGGGAAGATATAACACTGTGTCATAAGGCGAAGAAGATAGGGGTAAGAATATTAGTTGATACGGATCTGGTGATTAAGCATATCGGAGAAGAGAAGGAGATTGGACCGGAGGATTATGTACAATGAAGACTCTCCGTAAAATTACCAAGACTAAGCATAAGAAGAATGTAAGGAAAGTTAAATCTAATCCTAATAAATCAGTCGTCATATATGACCGTGTTATAGAAATCCGGGCTCAGAAAGGTAAGAACTCCAACTATCCCGGAGAGAACTTCAAGCACGATTTCAGAAAGAAAAGTCAGGTTCAAGTGATTGGTAATCCGGACGGTAGCGTAACCTTAAAATCCAAATCCGGGAAACGGTTATGGAAGAAATTCGCGCAGTAATTATCTTGCATATTTTAACAGTGATCCTATCTTATTCAGAAAGGAGGTGACAACATGGCTAAATCCGAACTTTTTCTTATTAACCCTGTTCGCCGGCGTCGGTCTCGATCCGGTGTCAGGAAAAGGACAGTTAGAGCAAAACGCAGAACAAGAAGAAGCGGTGGACTTCCGTCTGATCTTCTGAAACGCATGATTCGTCAACACGGTCAGCGTAAAGGAATGAAAGAAGCATGGAAGCAGTACCGCATGGGACATCGTAATCCTCGGTTAACTGGAGAATTTGCCAGACGGAGAAAAGTTCATCGTCCAAGGCTTTATGATCTAGGTGCCGGGAAGTGGAGACGGAGCCCGCTTTCGAGGAGTAGGGCGGCTGGGATAACGATCAATCCCCGGAGACGCAGACGTGTCAGGCAGTATCGCAAAAACTTTGGAGAGGAGGTGATGATTGTGGGAAATCCAAGGCGTAGAAGAAAACGTGCAAAACGAAGGACATCGGCCAAGAGGCGACATCTTCCTGCTATCTTTGGGAGGAATCCGGTAAGGCAGCGCAGACGGAGACGGTCTTACGGATTAAGGCGCAATCCCATTTTCAGTAGAAGGCGGTCTCGGAGACGGTATCGAAGAAACCCGATGGCAGCAAGATCAGCCGGTCTGCCTTCCATGGACATTCGAAGACCCATGTCTCTCATTGTTCCATTAGCGGTTGGAACCGGAGGATTTATCGGTGCCGATTATGTTCCCGCTATGATCGGGTTGTCAGGTAACAACCTCACTCGGTTGGTGGCGAAACTTGGAACTGGAATCCTCGGGCGCATGGTTATTGGAAAATTCGCCGGGCGGACAAACGGTACTATCTTCATGATCGGTGCCGGTATCAATCTGTTCCAGGATCTTCTGAGGACGTTCATATTTACTTCAGCAGTAGCACCTGTGGAGACGGCGGGAGTTGGAGCGTTCCCTTATCAGAATGGCGGATATGCAGGGATGGGGGCATATTCCAACGAGTACAGCGATCTCGGATCTGAATACAGCGGAGATTATTAACCTTACCTAATCTCCTCGTAATATATTATACGGCGGTCTTTGTACCCACCTTATAAATAGCAATCCTTGAATTCCATAATATTGTGCCCATGGTGGTCCAAAAATCTAAAGGAGGTACAAGACTATGGTAAATTATGTTCAGAGACGTGGTGGTAGTGATCCCATGAATGCCCAGGCGTATCGCGTGGAAAGACCGGAAGCGCCCGAAGATCTGGTTCAACCATTGTACGATCGGGTTAACTATGCCGCCGCAGGAGCTTCTCAGCTTTCATTCTTCTCAACCGCTCGTGGTCAGAGTACAACTCTTATCCGGGCAGGTGCCACGGGTACGTTTAACAAAACCTACCGGGACACCAATATGGACAATACCAACGTGGTACCGACGAAGCTTCATAAGATTCATGGTATCAGTCTTGGATTTGCCCATGAAGATGAGGGAGATGCTCAGAATCCCATCGATCGGGATAAGATTCGCACTGGTGGAGTGCTTCATTTCCGGGTTGTAGATAAGGACATTCTTTATCTGCCTCTTATCGCAATTCCAGAACTGAATCCCTACGTGTTTGGTGTAACTACCGGATCTATCGGAACGGTTGGTGGCGGTGGAGCGCCCATGCTGAAGTTCAAAATCCCGATTACGTTGAATCCGTATGTCAACTTCAATGTGACGATAGATTTTGATGGGACCGTGACGACAACCAAGGCGGTGGACGTGTATCTGTTCCTGCATGCCACCATGAGGAGGCCGACGTAATTAGTCAACCACAATAATTAACCCTTACCCTGGAAGGGAGAGTTAAATATAATTCTTCCTTCCAGGCCTTGTATATCTATTTAGCAAACCAAGGAGGACTAACATGGGAATGGATAATCAATGGCGGGAATGGTTCAATTATGGCGTAACGAAATCTCTAACCGCAGGCGTAGGGACTTTATTCGAAGAGGCTAACATTAAGATAGACTCCGATGCCAACTTCGAATGGCAGCGGATAAACTACTTTGCCACAAACGGAAATATCCGGGTAAAATTCCGGGATGAATCTTTAGGAAGATATCTTGTCAAGACCTCTGCCGATCTCAGGAATATAGGGAGTAACTTTTGCGGATCTCCATTTATATGGGGTAGACCTTATATTGTTATGGCAGGGACCAACTTTGTCATTGATGCCGCCGATGCTTCGACAGTTGCAAATACATTGAGATTTGTATTACATGGGGCCAAGCTGAGGCCCGGTAATCCTCCCTGGGGGAATATCGATCCCCGGACGGGGAAGATAATCTGGAAGAGGTTCAAGTCAGTCGTTCCATTTGTGTACTCTACCGGGTTGAATGCTATTGCAGCTTCTTCCACGGTATCACTCAGGATCGAGGTCGATAATGATGCTCATTTTCTGGTTCAAAAGATAACTGGATCCAGGCATGGGAATTGTTTGGTAGAATTCAAGGAAGGAGCCAGGGACCGGGATTGGCAGAATACAGCGCTTCCCTTCGATACAATGGTTGGAAATGGTCAGTTTCCCAACATTCTCTATTCTCAGAGATTTGTGTATCGGGGAAGTGTCATGATTATACAGTGTCAGGATTTATCAGCATTAGCAAATAGTGTTGAAATTAACCTGATTGGGGTAAAGCTGTACGAATAAGATAGATGTGATAAATAAGATAAAAAGGATAGACAAAATAGATAGCATAGATATCATAGATAGGACAATTGGAGATGAACGAATTTGCCTATCCGGATCGTTACCCCTATCAGGACCGGTTTATAGCAGGTGGAATAAGCATACCTGAACCCGTCGGAAGAAGTCTGCCGCCTCCTTATTCCGAGACAGCTATCTATTTGGGAAGAGCGTTTCAGGGTAGGAGGATCGTTATTGGGATCACTCCTTCCCTGATACTTTCGTCTAACCGTGCATGGCCGTATCTTATTCTGAATCCTTCTCGGGAAGCCTTATTAACTTCTTCAGCATTAGGTAAGACTTCATCTACAGAAACTGAGGCCAGTCATTCTCAGGCATCTCCCGTTAATGTAGCCGGGTTTGAATCTGCGCATTTCTTTCTCAGGGTAGCAGCGATAACCGGAAATTGGGATATCTGGTTGCAGACATATGATGAGATGTCCGAGACTTGGACCGATGCTCAACAGTTATTCTCGGCAATCGGCGCGCTCGGGACTTTTTATGCTCCAGGGGGGTCTATCGGTATAGCATCTCAAATTGCTTTCAGATGGTATCCTGTAACAGCGGGAAGCATAACCTTCTCGATAGGGGTAACGTTAAAAAGTGGATTAGGAGGAAGCGCCGGGGGATTGGATCAGTTTATTTACATAGGCGGGGAACAGGTTAACGTCAATGACGGGTATCCGATTTTGGAAGGTCAGGAGAAGGTGTTTATTATTGGTGAGAACGTGGAACTGTATGGGGTTGGAAGAGTGAGCGGGTTGGAAGTGAGGGTGTTTGAGTTATGAAGAAGAGATTGGTTCAAGGATTGATTCAGGGTTTGATGATATTTCTGATATTGTTATTTGGATATTCATGCTTAAGAGCAGAGGAATGGGCATGGGAAATAAAAACCATTGACTCTACCGGAACAACCGGGCTTACTTCGACTATAAAGGTAATTTCGTCTAGTATTCAATATATAGCATACCGAGATAGCACATCCGCCGTTATAAAATTTGCTAAAACCTCAGATAGTGGGAACACATGGACCACTTCAAGTACGGGAATTGCAGGAACGATGGCCCATCACTCTATGGATGCTTCCGATGCAGATAATGTTTTCATATCATATATAGATGATTCGGATGGGGACTTGAAGTTAGCGAAGTCTGTAAATGGGGGGATTAGCTGGAGCAGCATCGTTATTGAATCATCTGCTGATACACTATCCCGTCCAACCATAAAAGCATTTTCTTCGACAAATATTTATGTGGCGTATGTAAATAGTACATCGGGAAGCGTCAGATTTTCAAAATCTACAGATGGAGGTACAACCTGGGGGGTGTCTGTTCTTGTAGAAACTAATGCTGGGATGGTATATACCGGAGTATCTATTGATACGTTATCTTCGTCTGGTATAGGTGTTGCATATTCATATACTGCTTCTCCTGGTACTGGGCAAGGTACGATAAAGTTTGCAAATTCAAGTAATACTGGGGTCACATGGCCGACTATTGTTACAATTGGAACTACAAATATTCCACCTACAACAGGAGGGGTTTCATTGTCAGTTATAGACAGTGTTGTAAATACTTGGGCAGTATTTTATATAGATTATTATGATACAAAAGTATCTACGTCTCCTAATGGGTCAGCATTTCTTACTCCAGTATTAGTTAATAGAGCATCTAGTCTTGGGGAACGTAGTATATCTTCAGTTGGATATGTCTCAGAAGGTGTAACTTTATTATTCTTGTCATATACTGAAAGTGGTGCCATTAAATTAGCAAAAAGTTTGGATAATGGTGTAACCTGGGAAACCAATCAATTTGTAGATAGTGGAACGTTTAGTACATCAAACGTTGGTGGACCATCATCTATAGGTTTAATAAATGATAAGGAAGTCTTTATTTCATATCAATATGGCACTGACTCTGACCTGAAAGTGGCAAAGATGCTTCACTTCTCACTTGCTTCAAAGGCTGTTCAACAGATTGTGGGTATGAGTATCTCTTCAACTCCATTCTCATTTTCTAAGTTAAAAGATGCTTCTCTGGGAGATAACCTTAAGCTCGGAATCCCGGCAACACCTATATACACATTCGATGTTGATGGAAATAATTGGGACAGAACCAAATCAACATCATCCGGATCTCGATTTTTTTCGGTTAAAAGAACAGATATAGCTAACGAGTCTGCAAATATAGCATTTGGGTTTACATCTAGGAAAGTATCCATAGAGACATCATTGTCAAATACGGATGAGGTTTGTATAGACTGGATAGGGGGAGAGGCGGTATGTCCTGCGGCCGATATATCCGGAGATGATAGAGTATCAGCCGGAAGCTCAATTGTCTTGGATGACTATCATGCTACATCTATCTCTGTAATAGCTGCTTCTGGAACACAGACGGTTTATATAAGAGCGTTTAAATAAATTAACATGAATGAGGAGTCTATAGTTATGTTTACAAATCTTGGTGGGATAGATGTTACCCGAACAGAAGATATCGAAATGGCTATTTCAGCAATCGAGAATATTCAATCACAGAGGAATAATATTTCTGATCGCCTGAAGTCTTTAAAGAAATTACTGAAAGGCATAAAGAAGGGTAAGCCAGTCATATTGTCATTTGTGGGTAGAAGAGAATTGTCGGATGTAATGGACCTGATATTGAATTCGGCAAGGTTAAGATATCCATCTGCTATTGATGAATGGTTCAGGAAATATATATGAAAAAGTATATTGCAATCTCTATCATCTGTGCAATATTTCTTATCGGATCTACCTGGACTGTGAGCCAGATAGTCACATGGTCAAGTATATCCGGGAAACCGTCGTTTTTAGAAGTGGGTACGTATACTGGAAATGGAATAAGTAAGCTAGTCTCAACAACTGGAACTGGTACACCATGTTTTGTATTGGCTCAAGGTCTAGCCGGAACTGGCAGACCTCCTTATTATAAAACTACAGCCATGGGGTCTACCAATTCACTTAGAATAGATAATTCCTCAAATTTCTCAATAACCAACATCACAGCTCTCGGGAGTGGATCGTTCACAGTCGGAAGCGATGCGGCAACGAATAACTCAGGCGAGACTTATTATTATATCGCTGCATGGTGTAATTAACAATTAAAGGAGCTAAATTATGAGAATAAAACGCAACACCAGATTTCAGAATCTTCAGCACCAAAGAGTTATCAATAATCAACCCCACAACTATCTCGGGTCTATGGCCGTTAAACGAGAAAGCACCGAGCAGGACATTATGATCAAAGCTCCTCGGTTGGAATTAGTCAAACGAATATTAACTGATCCTGGATTTAGAGACAGAAAGGTCCCTCCTAAATATACCGGGGATGCAATTTACCTGGGCAGAGGATTTCAAGGAATACCGTTTACAATCGGCGCTACCTCCTCAAAGATCATCACTTCCACCTATGCGTGGCCTTATATAATATTTAATAATAGTTCTATCGCTACCCTATACATAGGATCGAACTCAGATATCAATACTACTTCCGGATTTCCGATTCTGGCCGGGAAAAGTAGAGAGTTTATTGTGGGAGATGGAGTAGAAGTATGGGCTATTGCAGATACCGGGGAAAGTATAAACGTGAGAGTGTTTCAGTTATAGTTCTAGTTATAGTGTTCTAATTACAACGGGAGGGCTGAGATGAAGGTTAAGATTAGAAAGATGTATCTGGTATTATCTATCCTATCTGTTTTCATATTCTCTACCATATCATTCTCTCAGGTCATACTCTATCAGCCAATAGGGGATGAAGCTATAACCGTCACAGATTCGGTAACGTCGCTAACCGCTGCCACTTATTCCGGAGCGAATAGGGCCTATTGTGGTCCGCTTGAAACTGCACAGATTAGATACAGAATAACAGGAGACAGTCCAACTACTACGGTAGGTCATTTATTAGAAGTCGGGCAGGATTTAGTATTATATGGTAGAGAAATAGCTAATTTTAGGAGCATAAGAACCGGGGCAAATAGCGGTACGATATATTGTACATATGAGAAATAAGAAAGGAGATTTATAATGAGAAAGTTGATTCTTAGTTTATATTTTGTAATTCTGTTAGTTCCATCATTTTCATTTGCAGCACCCTTTCTCGTTTGTGATCCTCAATCCGGGGTGACGAATTACAAATGGATGTATCAGGATCAACAGTGGGTTCCAATTCTTTAACCATAGCAGCCTGTAAATCTAATCCGATATGGGGGGAAATGTGCTCAAGCACGGTCCCTTTTACATTTACAAGACCAGGACCTCCAGGAAACGCTACAAATACAAAACTCTCGACACAGTAATTATATGTAGGAATGGGATTTGTAGGGAAAGATAAAGTGATAGGAGAATGAGATATGGAAAATGTAAAGATAGAAAGAAAGATAAAGATAATAGATATAAAGATACTGTTATCTTTGTTATTGATCCTAGTTATTCCCAATCAGATATTAGGACAAGCTAACCGGGGGCCTGTCGGTAGAATTCCTATTCAAATCTACCAATCCGACTGTTCAACCTATCGCGGGACAGGGTTTTGTCAGGATACCGATGACGGGAAGATTTATTATTATGACAGGGTAGGGGCGGCAATAACAGAATTAGGCTCCGGCACCATTACCGCCGTCGGCGACAAGACGAGTGGGGACGCATGCACGGCTGGGGCTCCGTGTGCGACTTATCATACGGATATTATCTCCATTGGCCCAGAAGTGGATGCTCGTTATTATGCCACGATAGAGCTTGCCAACACTGCGGCCTACAATGCAGGGAAGACCCTCCTCATCTCTTCCAACTGGACCCTGACGGCGAATACTACCCTGACAGCTAAGGTTAAGAGAATCCCTGGAGGAACCTTCACAAAGGCTTCAACTTACACTCTCGCTTTAAACGGAGGGTTTGAGAATCCTTCTAATGGGCAGGCGTTTATTGGGTTTACGACCATAACGTTGCCGGTTGGGACAATTGTTTACCCCGAGTGGTTTGGTGCAGTCGGGGACAAAACTACCGATGACATTTCTGCGTTGAATCAGGCGGTAGCCTCAACACGGGCCTATGACACGCTTTATCTTACAAAACAATATCGTATCGCCTCGCAGTTGGCTATTGACAAAGAGATCAACTTAACCGGTCCGGGAATAATCTGGCTCGATGTTGGGACTTCTACGGATGGGGTAGTTGTTGGAAACGATTCAACCTACACGGAGGGGATTAGGTGGGATTTTGGGGGAATCTTCGGTGGCGCTATTGCCTCTCGGAACGCCTTAGTATTGAAAAATGTAAACCGCAGTTACTTTAAATTGCCCGTAATGGCGGGCACTGTAGCATCTACTGGACGTGGGGTCTGGATTCAATGGGGAATAATGAATGAATATAGATTCACAATCTCGACAAATATAAATTATGGTCATGGTGAGAGTATCTCAGCTAACGGGGTAGAACTCTCGGATTCGGCTGGGGCTGCCACGACTGGAAATGCTAATGTATTCGATTGCATGATAGAGGGGGTTCCCGGAAAGGGGCTTTATCTATTCTATGCGAGTACAAGCGGTCAGGATTGGATTCATGGCACATATGAGGGCATTGGTGGGCATGGCATCCATGTAAAAGGTGGAGTAGGTATTCATATATCTGATACCTACTTGGAGGCCGGTGCTGTAAACGAGAACTTTTTGGTCCTGGAAAATCATGGGTATGGTTATATCGGACCTGGAGTTGTTTCTCTTCCCGCTGGGATCGGATACGATGATGTGCAGTTGATTAATGCTGATAACACTGTGATTAATGGTCTGAGAACTAACCGATTCAACGCAGATGTTAATTCCGACAATTTAGTAATTGTAGATATGACAATCGTCGGTCTGGTTGATGCAGACTTTACAATAAGTGGAACAGCCCTTCTACACATAGACAAGAAAAACAATAGGGTAGGAATTGGGAGGGCAAACCCACGTCGACAGCTCGTTGTATCTGGAAACAATGCTGTTTTTGAAATGATTAAGGCCAATGCAACAGCAGATCAGGGAATCTGGACTATAGATGCTGGTTCAACTGATGGGACATTGTATTTTCAAACTATGGACGATGGTGAATCTGGGGGCAATACTTGGTTGCAGGTTGTCCGCTCGGGAACAACGATAACCAGTGTCTCGGTGCCAAATGGTAGCTTCGATGTTGGAGGCAACACCGTCCTCACCACCGCCTCATCCATCGACCCAGATCAGTTTGCAGGGGATACGGTGGACAACGACAAGGTGGACGGTGCGATCCTTGCCCCACCTGCTGTCCAAACAGTCACATGTACTGCTGGCGCAGTCACATTCACACCCACAGCGGGCCTTCTCAGAGTGTATGCTGTGATCGATCCAAGTGGACAGAATTGTACTGTTACGATGGGAGAAACGGGAGCTGTTGCGGGGGTAGAAGTGACTGCCGTTAACCTGGACGTGACATACACGGTTCAGTTTGATACCTCATCAAATGTCATATTGCTTAAACATGGAAATCCATATATAGCAGGGGCGGGACATTATATCAAATTGCTTTACGTCCCTTCATATTGGCTAGAATTGGGGAGAAACGGTTCTGGCCTTATGGCAATGGATGACTCTAATTCACAATTCTTTAATTCAGCTACAACCTATGACCACGTAGATGCAAAGAAAGTAAAGATCGACGCTTCCAACCAGGGAGCCGGTCAAACTGGGGTGATTCAGGCTCCGGTGAACGGGACGTTTACGGCGGTTGCGGGGACGCCGATAGTCAAGACTCAGGTGTTCACAAAATGTTTCACGGTCCTGGCTGCGACGACGGCAAGCGATTTTCCTGTTGAAATCTTCCCCTACGCAATCACAATCACGGGAGTTCGCGTCTACCAGGTTGGGGCAACAAACGTAGTTGGCCAATTTGATGAATGCACGGGAGCCTCCGGGATTTGCACCTCTCTGACGACTGTCGATGCAGACATCACAGGAACAGCAGATGCTTGGGTGGCCGATGACGGCTCATTAACCAATCCAACAATAGCGGCGAACAACGGCATTTACTGGCATACGACCTCAGTGAGCGGGACTAATACGAGCTTCACGGGTTGTTTCTTGTACACCATAGATTGAGAGGGGAGCAGATGAAAAAACTTATCTTTGCCTTTCTCGTAGCGATCCTGGTCAGTTCAAACGCTTTCGCGAGTGGGATGATTATTGGGAGTGGGGGAGGTGCTGGCCCGGTCACACTCTTTACAGACACGTTTACAGAGGCTGGATCCACAGCCCTCGAATCTCATACTGCCGATACGGGCGAAGACTGGAGTGGAGCTGATACAACTACCTTTACGGTTGGGGCGGGGACCGGAACACTGACTTGCGAATCCGCTGATTCCTATTATGCCGTAGTAAACGAAACCGCCTCTTCAGCAGATTATTATGTAGAAGTGGTTGGGCGTACCACAGGAACAACTTCATCTGATAGGATTGGGGCTATTGGAAGATGGGCGGACACTACTCATTTTTACTACTGTTATTTCGATGGGGTCGGAACCGTAAAATTATTTGTCAACAATGCAGGATGGACGCAGATAGGATCAAACGGATCAATTCCATCTTTTAGTGCTTCAACAGATTATACTCTTAGGTTATCGATGGATGGGACTTCTATGGTTTGTGCAATTGACGGGACCACAAGGGCAAGCGGGACAGATTCAGCCCTCTCTGCGGCGGGGAAGCCTGGTATAAATATGTCCTTAACTACTGCAACCATGACGAGTGCAACAGCGGTGACAATCCCATGAAGAGACTATTTGTTATTATAGCGATTTTGCTTCTTCCGATGTACTTATTTGCAGAAGATATCTACATTGCCCAAAACTCTGCGGGTGGTGATACCGGGGCTGATTGCGCAAATTCTCACTCTGCGGCATGGTTTAACACGGCGGGGAATTGGGGGAGCGATGCCGGGGATATTACCGCAGGAGATATAGCCCACCTTTGCGGAACAATCAGCACAGCCCTTACCGTGCAGGGGTCAGGGACAGATGGGAATATTATTACTATTAAGTTTGAAGATGATGCCAAACTCTCAAAGAACACTTGGGGGGCTAGCGGAGCCGCAGTTACTATAAGTAGCAAAAGTTATATTTTAATAGACGGCGGGACAAACGGAATTATTGAAGCTACGGATAATGGGACCGCCCTTACATACCAGGATGATCAACGGGGGGTTTATATAAGCAACGGGACAGAGGTTGAGATAAAGAATCTGACGATAAACAACCTATTTGTCCGAACGCCCGGGACTGGTGGGGCCTTCGGTAGCAACGGGATAAGAGCAGAAGGAACGAGTACGACCCTCTCCATCCACCACAACACCTGCAATTATATGAATTCTTGTGTTTATGTCGCTTATGGTGGGACTTCAAGTTGGGTTTTAGTCTATAACAATACTTTTAACCACGGCGCAAATGGAATGGTCTTTGGAAACAATGGAGCATCATCATTGACTAATCTCCAGGTTTATAACAATACGGTCAATCTTTATGATGACTCTTCTGATGCTACTTGCGGGAATACATTTCACAACGATGGGTTACAGTTCTTTGCTCAAACGGCGGGCTCCTCAATTACTGACATGAAAGTCTATGGGAATACGATTGGCCCCAACATGGGGATTTGCACAGCTACAACGGGTTGGATTTTTGTCGAAGGTATCATTACAGGGTCGAAAGTCTATAATAATCTCCTCCTCAATGGCTCGGGTGTTGTTCCGCCGACAAATGGGTATATCTATGATAAGCCTTGGAGTGGAGGAACCAAAGCAACAGAAATTTATAACAATACCATTATTGGGGATTCACAAGGCGGAACTGGAGTAGGGGCAGAGGAAGAAGGATCAATAATTAAAAATAATATTCTAACCAATCTCAACTATGGAATCTACCAAGGGGGATCTTCTACGATCTCCAACAACCTGTTTTTTAACAATGATACGAATGGGACGACTGGGACGAATCCTGTTTTAACAAATCCAACTCTTGACGGGTCATATATCCCACAAGCAGGAAGTCCTGCCATTGATGCAGGGTTAAGCATTGCATCCTTATTTACTACTGATAAGGCAGGGACCTCTCGCCCCCAGGGTGCGGCTTGGGATATCGGGGCCTACGAATACGCATCGGGAGGAGACTCAACAGCCCCTGTCGTGACGGCCTTCGTCATCCCTGCCACGGCCACCTCGCTCACGGTTGACGTATCCTCCTTTACCTGTACCGATGCCGTAGGGGTCACAGGGTACTGTGTGACCTCGGTTAATAACTCTTCTGGCTGCTCCTGGGCAGGCTCTGCTCAGACGACAATCACCTTCACATCCTCTGGATCTCAGACAGGCTATGGATGGTGCAAGGACGCTGCGGGAAACGTCTCAAACAGTTCGAGCGACGGGGTGGTAATCACCCTATCAAATCCATCAATAACCCCTGGGAGTGGCCCGAAGCACACTCCAGGATCAGGGGCTAAGGTGACGTGGGGGAATTAAGGGAGGGATTATGAGAAGATTGATTCTGATTCTGGTTATTCTGTTGGTTCCGTCGATGGTGTTTGGGGCTACATTGAGCCTGAAAGCAAGCTGGACCCCGAATACGGAAACGGACATGAAGGAGTACCGCCTCTATCGGACAGATGGAACACGCGCCCTTTTGGGCACCGTTCAGCATCCTGCGGCTCAACTCCTCTTCTCAATCTCCGTCCCAGACAATTCCAAGGGCACGGCAATCTTTGCCCTCACAGCGGTTGACACAGCAGGGAACGAAAGCGGGGACGCGAATGCAAACTACCCTTTCGACGTAGAGAAACCCGGCGCACCAGTAGGGTTCGGGGTAAGTAAACAGTAAAGCGGGGAATTAATTAGATCGGGGTAATACGAATCGGTGAGGAGGGTTTTATGATATGGTGGATAACCAATCGAACATATGCCCAGTTCATGCAATATTCAACAATGAGATCAGGAGGGAACTGGATGACCATAAATGCAGCATTGATCGACATTGGGATGAGATCAACGGCTTGAAGGAAAAGCTTTCATCGGAGATCAGGGGTATGCAAGAATGGGCAAGGATTGAGAATAAGGAGATTGAAAGGAAGCTTAATAAGGTTCCCTGGATCTTGCTCGGTATGGTGTTTCAGTTATTCTTAACAGCCGCTGGATTTATAATTGTGCTGGCCAAAGCACATTAAGGGGTTGATGAAATGAACGGAGACTCGGGGGAACGTGGAAACGTGGATAGTTCTGACACTCCAAGCGATGAGGGAGCAGATGTTTGATGCGATTACCTATTTTGCAAATGAGGAACAGGGCCTGATGCTTGTCTGTTTGAAAAGAGCAAAGAAAAATCTGGACAGTGTAATTGAGAGAATGGAGAAGTCGACATGAAGCTCGGAGAAGCAAGGCGCACGTTTAGCAGGTTACTTGTGGATCTCTTGCATTGGGCTACGGAACAGGGGATGCACTACGCTTTTGATGAGGTCATGCAACACCAGGGCAAGGGTCACATGGCAGGGAGCCTCCATTATTCAGGATGTGCGGCGGATGTGCTCCTCTACGATGAGGATAGCAACTACCTGACAGGGAAGACGATTGAGACAGGAAGCGAGGGGTACCAGAATCTCGGGGAGAAGTGGGAAACGATGCACGAGCTCTGCCGATGGGGGGGCAGGTTCAACGATGGGGGGCATCTCAGTTTTGCGCCCTTTAACCTTTTTGGAGACAACGCTTGAAAGGAGGTTTCATGGAGGCAGTAATTAAGGCGATAACTGAGTTCTGTAAGGTGTTCATGAGTGACAAAATTCTCGTGATCTTAGCAGTTACAGCCGTTACCATCCTGACGATCATCTACATTCCCGATAAGGCAGAAACCATCATCACCTCAGCTTTCACTGGCCTCTTCGGGGTGGCAGTCGGGATGGGGATTAGAAGGTC